>ERZ506979.35-NODE-35-length-135442-cov-8.543420_pt1 | contig 135442 bp, 131 predicted proteins | sample MGYA00512887_ERZ506979 | MGnify/ENA metagenome assembly ERZ506979 | reverse complement strand
CCCCAGATGGCCCAGAGCAGGCTCTGCCAAGCGATGGCCCGGAATTTCGGGTCTTTGTTTTCTTCCGGCAGGAGATAAGCGGAAAAACGGCGCTTGACTTCCAGCAGCGCATCCAGGCTTTCCGCATTGGCGATCAGGCTGCGGAATTCCTTGGCAGGCTCCAGCCACTGCATAGATAAAGCGCCCCGCACCAATACCCCCAGCGTCCATGGTTGAAACCCAAACTTCCGGATCAAGGCATAAAGGAATTTCCCTTGCAGCGAGGAGTGCTCGTCGTCGCAGAGATCCAGATACTCCGTCACCAGCGGTGCCCACGGTTCTCCCTCCAACCCCAGAGCGAACACAGCGAAAGAGCCGGGCATGGCACAGGCTTCATCCGCAAGGTTTTGGTACCACTCAAACTCCCGCATAGCCAGACGAGCGTATCGCTCCATAGCCGGATGCAGATTGGGGTGCTGCACAGCACAGGCAAAGAGCTGATTGACTCCCTTCTTGGGCAGGCCGGGAATGGGCAGATAGAGTTTTTCCTTCCCACGGAACTCCACCGAGTAACTGCGGGGAAATTCCTCCTGCTCCAGCACCGCACACAGGTAGTCCAGGATTTCAGCATAGCACTCCTCGGTGGAGTCCCTGGCGGTGATGCGGATGGCAGCAAACGCATCATTGGCCGATGCGGTGAAATGCTCCGTCTTACGCCGCTGGATGTCCTTTGGTAATTTGCCGCTGCCGGTTGTTTTCAGCTGCTTCACCATATCCGGGCGAAGCTGAGAAACCAGGCCGAGGATGTGTTCTGTTTTGAGAGATTCAAAGCTCTGTCCATACACCGTGCAGCAGACCGCCACATAGCAGGCAAAGCGCAGCAGCCCTTCGTCCACATCCTCCGTTCGCAATTCCGGCCGCACTGTGCAGGGCGGAAAGACGGTAAACCCATCTTCCCGCTCTCCCACAAGGAAGAACCGCTCCTGCACCTGCTTTTCTATGTACTTCTCCAACTCATAGCGGATCTCTTGCCAGCCCACCAGCCGCCGCATGGCGTCGCAGAGAGAGGCAGCATCCTCACAGGGAAATCCTTTCAGCGGCAGCCCGGTCAGATACCGTTCCAGCAGCTGATCCGGAAGGAACGGTGTCCCGTTGTGATTTCGCACCACGGTCGGGTAGGCGGAGTGATTTTCACGGGCGGTGCCGTTCAGTACATCCTGAATGCAGAGATCTGCCTCCGCCAGCACCTCTGGGGCAGTGTCCGGCTTGTGGATCAGGTAATAACGGCCATGTACGCCGTCGCGTTCTGGCAAACTCATATAGACGCTCCTCTCAGGTCTGCTGGTGCTGCATGGATACGATGTGGCAGTTGGGGCAGAACTCGATATAAAGTGTTCCCTCCGCACAGTCAAACACCGTATCCCACTGGATCTGGGCCAGATACTTCATAGACTTGCCGCAATGAGGACAGGTCGTATATTCCGCGTCCTGCACCCAGTTGGCAAAGCCGCCAACAGTGTTCACATCGTCACAGGCGGCGCCGTAAAACAGGGGCACAGGCGCTTTGCCCAGTACAAAGGGATTTTCAGTGAGGGCCTTGTAGTCCTCGGGCCGGACATAGCAGTCCATCTTCTCCGCCCCGTCAAAGAGTTCGGAGGGAAAGACCTCCACGCCGCCGTTCAGAGTGAACCGGTTGAAGGCGGGGCCCTTGAGAAATCCCACGCAGCTGGGGCAGCAGGTGGCCGTCAGAATACCGTCAAGCCCCAGGAACCGGAGCCGCTCATCCCGACCGTCCAGCACCAGCATATCCACCATACGCCCGCCGCAGTGGGGGCAGGTGTCCTCCCGCGCCCGGCCAATGCGGACGGGAGACTTCTCTCTGCTGATTCCCTTGACCATGGGATAGCAGGTGGCGAAGTTGAGTTGGATTCTCTGGCCCTCCTTGTCAAAGGTCCAGCCGCCAATCTGCGCATAGCTGGACGGGTTCACATAGAGGCCCTTGCGCCAGGGCCGGGGATTTTGTTCCAGTTCCAGCAGAGTCTCCATTGCCTTGCCATCTCCCTGCATAGCAAGGCAGCTCATAAGGTTGGAGGCCTCGCTGGAATATTCCACGGACAACAGCGCATGGATCAGACCATCCCGCACATCAGCGGGCGCGTGATCATAGATCTCACAGGGCCAGAACACCTCTGCGGCCAGTGCCGCCCGCTGGATCTCCGGGTCGATGGCATCCCGGTACCCCAGCAGCTGCCAGAAGTCGGTGAACTCCGGGTCCTCCATATCAGCCAGCCTCTGGATGTTCTGGATCAGGTTTCTCTGCTTCTCGGCAATCTGTTCCGGCGTCCAGGCCAGCGCAGCGTTTCGCTCCTGTTCAGATTTGCATTTCCAGCACAATCCCTCATAGCCCAAGGGAGTTCCACAGCCGGGGCAGGTATATTTCAGACTCATGTTCTCTGACTCCTTTTAGAAGATAACAAAAACGCCCTGAATCCTCCGGTCAAACAGACAGGAGGACGCAAGGCGTGTAATAGCACAGAGACAAGGAACCGCATTCTGCCATACGATCCCTAAAGCAAACAAATATATATCTACAAACAACCGCTATGTCTATTCTTTTATTTATCATGGGCGTTGCTAACTCTAAAACATTATCACAGAGTTTCCTTTCTCACTTTTTCGAATATCTTTGTTGCACAATTCGTGTAAAGAAAAACGACTTTATTTTAAAAATTTATTATACCATAAAGAACTGTGCCCTTCAATCTGTTGATACTTCAATTTGAGAAAAATTTAAAAATTGATATCATGGCATACGTACAAGCTCACTACGGCAATTTATGGTTTCAATCAACAAATAGACATTTTTATTATATCGTGTATTGTGGATGAATGTCAACAGTACACGCTTATTTTTATCGCCTGTTGTGGATATAATTTAACAGGAGAGAAAAGAGGTGGGATGATGTCAGAAGAAGAACTGTTTTTACAACAAATCGGGCAAAGGATTATGGAACGCCGCAAGAAGCTGGGGCTGACGCAGGAGGCTCTGGCAGAGAAAGGCGATGTGACAACGCAGTTTGTTTCCTATGCAGAGGCTGGGAAGCGGGCTATGCGGCCTGAAAACCTGTTGAAAATCGCTTCAGCCCTTGGTGTCAGCACCGATTATATCTTAACAGGCGATGTCATCGATAAAGATCATTTGCTGCTGTCTGAAAAGATGCGGAAACTGGCACCATCCCAACTGCGGATTATAGAGAACATTATTGATGAATGCAACTTATTGTTTAACAATGAAAAATAATTATTTGAGCACTTGTCTTTTTTCTTTCTGCTGTAATTTCTCTTAAAGTGGGTACTTCAAGGCGGTCCATACTGAACCGCCCCTCGGTTCAGTTCGAAGGCAGACCCATCCCTTGGCGGACAGGATATATTTTTAAATCAAATAATACCGGTTTGAAGTCGCACTGCCGTTTTCACGGAAGTGCGACTCTTTTCGTATCAGCCCGGCTTTCTCCAAATCTTTCACCGCCCGCTTAACTGTGCTGCGGGAGAGAGACAAATCCTTGGCAATGGTACCCAGTCCCGGCCACGCTTTCTTTTCGTTGTCCATCCGGTCGTGAAGATAAATATAAACGAGCTTAGCACGATGTGGCAAATCGGCCTGATACAGCTTGGTGAAGTATGGCACAGCAGACACCTCCTAATCAGTGCGGATTTGTATGGGGGCTTTTGGTTGATATTCCGTCATCCCTGCCCCGTTGCTGTTGTGCTCCGGTTTTGGTTTCTTTGCCTGCGGGAACTGACCGGTGATAGCCTGCATGATTTTTGACCGGCTGACATAGTGTACCCTTCTGGCACCATGCTCCGCAACTGCATAGGGTGTATCCGAAAAAGAAATTCCCCACTTGAAAAATAGCTTTAACTGAGACACAAACGGATGCGCTCCTGTCCTCATTACGATAAAGGAACCCTTTCTCATGTTTTTGAGTTCATCTGCGCTCATCAGCGGGCGCTCGGTCATCTGTAGGGACTGGGATGGATCGTTTTTGCTGCGGCTGACCGAGCCGGTCATTACCGTCCGGTTACCCAGCGTCTTGGAAACAATATCTGCCGTTTCCGAGGTTGGGGCAAACCCTCCGGCAATGGTGACCTGGCAGTTGTCTTGTATAATGGCAGCGCCTTCCCGACCGTAATTCTTTTCCAACTGCTGATAGCTCTGGATGATGCTGACGATGGAAAGCCGTCTGCTTCGAGAAGCGCTGTACATCATCTCGGCAGACTGTATCGGCGGCATGGTTCCAAACTCATCACAGTAAAACATAACGCGATTGGGGAGTTTCCCGCCATTTTCATCCGCCACAGAAAGGATTTCACGATATAGCTGCTGAATGAGCAAGCTAATCATAAAGTATGCGTTGGGATTTTCTTCTGGCATAACGACAAAGATGGCGGATTTCTCCTGACAAAACTTTTCCGCATCCACTGCCGTATCAAAGCACAACACCTGTTCCATCTCCGTATCCAAAAAAGAATTGAGCCGGGACAGCGCCGTACTCATAACGCTTGCCATGGCCTGCTCCCCGGCAGACAGCGCCGCACCTGCAAACCATCGCGCCTTATGATCCATCGGCAGACGATCCAGTAGAAGCTGAAAATGATTCTTTCCTTTCACATTGCTGGGTGCCATCAATTCCTGAATCAATTTGAACACCGATACGATGTGCCGTTCCTTTGGTTCAGCGAACTCCGCAATGAGCAGAATGACGGAAGTCATTAACCCCTCGGCGGAATCATAAAAGAAAGCATTCTGTCCGTAAGCGGAGGCATCACCGTCACCATAGATGAGTGTTTTGGCAATGATTTTCGCATATTTTTCTGCCCTGGCTTTCAAAGAAATATCATCGGGATTCTCTTTATATGCGTCCATATATTTGTTGACGAGGTGCAGCAGGTTGTTCCCGTCTGATTGGGTGGGATTGCGCAGATCAATAACTGCCACATTGTAGTGGTAGTCTTCTTTGGCGATCCTTCCATAATTTCGATACAGGTCACCTTTGGTATCGGTCGCCAGGAAAGACATCCCGGACACACAGGCATACTCGAGATTCGGGTACAACCAGAATGCGGTCTTGCCGCAGCCGGCCGCCCCCACCATCATGCAGTGGACATCCGCGTCATCCACAAGGGCAATAGTTTCTCCACCCTTGTTTCTACAGCCGACGATGATACCCTGCGGCAGCTCCGGCGGCTGATTTTTCTTTGCCTGTGCTCTCCATGTGACGGGCGTAAACGGCACCTGCCGGTAAGTCCGTCGGATTTCGGATTTGGTGGCGAACCGAGCGGTACCATGCTGGCCGTCACCCACTGTTTTGCTTTTGATGCCATTGAGGTTATATAGATGAGAGACGAGTGTAATTCCACCAATAACGGCGAACATAACCGCCGCTATCACGATCAGGAGAGTTGGATTCCCCAATTTGGCTGTTCCTCCTGTTCTTCAGGGACAGGTTGTTTCCCGGCTGCCAGCAGATCCTCATTCCAGTCCTTATGATACGGTATGAGGATTTCAGATGAGACTCCCTGGACAAAGAGTTTGTCAGCAATGCGTTTCGCTGCCGTTTGTCCGGGTTCATCGCTGTCAAGGCAGAGAAACACCTGCCTGATATTTGGATTGTTCTTGAGCGTTTGAAAAAGCACCCTGTCCGAAACCGAACAGGATGCCGCATAGCTGTGCTTTCTCCAGCGGTAAGCTGCCGCCGCCAATTCGCGCTCAAAAATCCCTGCATTTTTCAACTCATTCTCACGCGCCCACACTTTCTGCAAATCTTTGGCTTTCTGCATGGAAATGAACGAAAGCATATCAATCGGCGCTTCAAAAAGAAACAGGCAGCCGCTGGAACGCGGGCGGTTGTGCTTTGAAATTTCTCCGCCTTCATTGCGCGAATTGTGTGTAGGCTCAGCCTGCCCACTCCAGTGGAAACTGTATTCCGGCTGGCTGCCGGACACATTGCCTTTGTAGCTGCTCTCGGAACCAGTCCCGCGCTTGTGGGCGTGCTTGGGTTTGCCGTTGGGATCAAATCCTACGAACACCGCGTTATGGTAGTCTGCCGATTCATAAATCATGCCTTTATGAACAAAGGCATACAGCACCTCCCGGTCGATGCCCCGGCGGTTCAGGAGATAGGCGAATACCCGCCGCATATTGTCGTTCTTGGGCGGGAGGACAAAGTTTTTTTCTTCCTTTTGCACAGGCGGTGAAACAGTAAGCGTCCCGCCTGTTTCACCCAGCAGATACTCCATTGCTTCTGGGTAGAGCTTGTTATAAAATCGGCGGACAAAATCAATTGCATCCCCGCCGACTTGATCGTACTGGTGATACCATAGGTTTCCCCGAATAGTTACCTTCTGGCCGCCGTCCAGCCATTCGTACTCTGAACCGGAGCGCTTGAGGGTTTCTCCCTGACTGCGGAGCAGTTCCGCAATATCGGTTTGTCTGGCCTGTGTCTTTTGTTGTTCCGTAAAATGAATATATTGAGACAAAAATAATACCTCCTATCCCTGCCGCAGACCGTGCGCCTGCTTTTTCTCGTCAATCTTTCGTTTGAGCTTCCGCTCGGTCATACCGGCTGTTCCTTTCCGTTCATCCTCCAGGCGGTTTTGGATCATGCGAGAAAGATGCTGTAACAGTCGGAGCGCTCCCAATGCTGCCGACCAGTTCTGACCGGATTTGATGCTGTGGAGAAGCCGGGCGGCATATGAATTTCCGTGTTCGGCAGACAAAGCCAGCCACCGGATCGCTTCTCGTTCATCCCGTGCCACATCCTTGCCCCGCAGATACAATAAGCCGAGCTGAAACTCGGCAAAGCTGTTTTGCTGGGCGGCGGCGATCTGAAACAGTCGGACAGCTTTCGGGACATCCTTGAAGCCTTCTTCTGTCAGCCGGATTTTTCCTGCAAGGTAAGCGGCATAGGCATTTTCTTTTTCTGACGCCTGTTCCAAATACAGAAGAGCCCTGCCGATATCCCGCATCACGATTTCTCCGCGGTATAAGAGTTTCCCAAGCAGATATTGTGCCGGAGTGAAGCCGCCGTCTGCTGATTCGGTGAGCAAACGGATGGATTCGGGAATGTTTTGCGGTAGCAGAACTCCTTCGAGATAGGCCTTGCCGAGGGTGTATTGAGCGCAGCAGTTTTTCTGCCCGGCCGATGCGGTCAGCAGCTGGACACCGCGTTCCATATCCTGCTCAGTATCCACACCCATGAGCAATGTTTTTCCAAGCAGGTATTCGGCATACTGATTTTCTTTTACCACTGCTTCTTCTAACCACTGCAGTGCGCAGCCCACATTTTTCGGTACTTCATCGCCCTTGAGGAACAGCTTGCCAAGAGCATACGCTGAAAACTCGTGACCTTTCTGCGCTGCTTGAAGCAGGCAGTCCACTGCTTTATTAGGATCGTAATATTCCGAGTCTTTCCGCAGGAACAGTTTGCCGAGGCCATATAGGGCGTCGGGGTTGTCCAGTTTCGCCGCTTTTTCAAAATACCGCTTTGCTTTCGGCAGATTCACCGCCGTCCCGATCCCGCCCATGTTCATCTGCCCCAGGCGGTAGTACAGCTTGTCGTCCGCCATATTCTGCTCGATCATGAGGAACCCCTGATATGCCCGCCGGCACCATGCTTCGGATGCTGCCTTGTCCGAAGCCGTTCCGATCCCGTCCCTGCACATCCGTCCAAGTTCATAGGCGGCATATGCATTTGGCTTTTCTGTATGCTCCGCTGCCACACAATACAATTCATAGGCTTTTTCGTCGTTTTGCTCCACACCCTGACCGCGGCGGTACAGACTGCCGAGCGCATAAACTGCGAAGGGATTGTCTTCCGACACTGCTTTTTCATACCATTCGGCGGCCTTTCCATAGTCCTGCTCCACGCCGTACCCAAAGGAGAACAGCTTACCGATCCGGTATTGGAAATAATCCTTTTTCTTTACTTTGGCTTCTTGTGCAGTAAACGCATGATATGCTTTGGAAAACCACGCCTGCGCCTGTTCTTCATCCTTTTCACAGCCGAGGCCAGAAAGGTACATCTTTGCAAGGTCGTGCATAGCAAAGCCGTTTCCTTTTTTGGCTTCAATCTGCATCAGGGAAAAGGCGGAATCAAAATCGGGCGGCGTCTCTTTTGTACCATAGAAAAACTGACGAGCCTTTTTATACTCGTCAGTCCACCATGATTTCTTATTCTTGTTGCCACTGCTGCCATAGAATCGATCCCACTCTGTCGGTTCTATTTCGTCCCAGTCGGCATCCCTGCTGCTCTCCGACTCATCTGCATCGGAGAGCGAGCTTTCCGGCACTTCTTCAAAAGTAACACGGTCATGCAGAATGTTCATCGCTTCCTGTATCACCGCATTTTTGATTGCTTTGAATTCCTTGTTCTGCGACAGAGGAATGCGCTGCTCCGGCGTGTCCTGATAGATGCCGGTGACAGCATCCCGCTGCTCGTACCATAGGTCATACAGGGCTGCAATATTTTGATCCTTTGCCAGCTCATCCACAATGGCGTTCACGATGTTCCGCCCGGCCTGTGGCAGATACCCGTATACCTTTTTCCCTTTGTAATGCTTCAGTTGTTCGGTCAGTTTCAAAAGCAGATCGGTGATAACAGGATTATCATAGCTGCCGGAGTTGATGCGGGAGACAATATCCGACAGCACATCCCGGTTTTTTTGTGTGAGTTCATTCCGCTGGTTGGTCTGTTCCACATACACTTGTAAAAGATCATGCTTGAAAATCTGACGGGCAAGGCTTGATTTGATCGCTGCAATGCCGTCTTTAGAGAGGTACGGCTCCTTACCTACGGAATAGACCACCATGTGAACATGGGGATGATAGCTCTCGTCATGGTAAGCGGCATACCACCGCAGATCGGACAGCGGGATTTTCATGTTCTTTGCAAAGGTCATCGCCTGTGAGCGCAGAAGGTTCCGCCATACGTAGACGTTGTCATAGCCAAGCCGGGCGGCGTCCTCCCGGCGCAGGGATATAATATTCGTCCAGACATTGCCAGTATGCTCCGCGACTTCTTTTGCCACCTGCGACAGATCGATCGGAACGTCTGCGTCTGTGAACAGACCGTGCGAGCCATGCCTCTCTGCACGGGGACGCCTGGCGATATACCCGACATAATTTTCACGCTTCCCTATAATACCGATGTTGTCTTCGATTGCGCGGCTGATGAATTCCGACGCAGAGCCTTTTGACGGCTTGGAAAGATAGTCTTCATATTCAAAGCTGTCTTTGGCGTCGGGAAAGCCGCGGATGATTTCACCGATCAGTTTTTTCTGCTCTGCCGTAACAGCCTGTGCCTTCCATGTGTCATCAATTTTCTGCACGCCGTCGCGATTGGCAATATACCTGACTAAATTTTCAGAGTGTTTCGTGCTGCCTGGTTTCAGGTACGGACACTTCAATATGATTTTGGCTATCGCGCTTCATCTCCGTTCTGATATTTCACAGCGTCCTCCATGCGTACCGAACCGCGCAGGCGCTTTACCTCCGCAACGCACATCCCGCGCAGACGGGAAAGCGTTTCCTCATCGATCTCATTGGTTGCCGCCGTGACATGGAGAAGCATCGACAGCTCCACCGCCATTTTGAAAAGCAGTCCGGCGATGCGATCCTCAAAGGCGTCCATCGTCCCCTGCATGGTAGATACCACGATATGGGGTAGATAATCGGATTTGTCCGCGCTGCAGATATACCCGATATAAAAGTGGAGGGCCTTTTCGATGAATTCGGATTTGCTTCGGCAGTTGTCCTGCCGATATAATTTTTCTACTGCATTGAGCGTATCCGGGTATGCCCATAACGCAAATTTTTGTTTGTTTTCTTCCATTTGTTTTCCTTTCTGCCGGTTTGTCGGATTTTAGGGCTGCAGCGCCGACAAGCGGGCGGCCAATCCGCGCTTTTCACGCTCTGCAACCCCGAAACTGGAAACCGGGCGGATTTACAACCCCGAACCATTCTGATGTCGCAGCGGTCGAAAAACTCCTGTGCAGTCCGCATTGCGGGCTGCTGTGAACCGGGCGAGGGTGCTTTGCAACCCCGTCCCTTTATCCTGCAACCAAATCGTAGGCGAATGCCAGCCGATTTGGGGCTGTTTCCCCCATGGTAGATTCCTCCTCAAAACCGCCCAAATTCCGCCCGAAGCCTGCTTGGTCGGTACACGCTCCACCACGCCGCTAAAGTCGGCACACGGGGCGACAGGTTGGCTCACAGGGCTGGTTTCTCTTTCTTCATCGATTTGCCGTCCAGCCGGTCGAAGCAGCTCTCGGTATAGGACAGGCCATGCTCCGCCGCTGTGCGGTCGAGGACGCGGAGCATATCCGTTTCCTTTAAGCTGACCGGTTCAGAGAGGCTGTTGTAAAAAATCCATTCCGGGGAGGCAGGATCATCCTTAACGAACACATCATAACCCAGCAGCAGTTCTTTGCAGGAACGGTACAGCACAGCGCTCAGCCGCAGGCAGCCTGCCGTGAGCACGGCGGCAGCCGTTTCGGAAAAGTCCGAGGGGATATGCGTTTTCAGCCGCTGGATTTCCCGGTCGCTGAGCAGACGCTCATAGGAATATCGGTTTCCAAGGCTGCGCTGTAATTCTTTTTTGCGGCTCATAGATGCATCCCCTCCGAGAAATAGAAGGGATCGGATTCATCCATCTCCGGCTCATCTTCAGTCGGTTCATCCTCATAGTCCTCCGGCTCATAGGAGAAATCTTCATCCTCGTCCATATCAAACAGCGTCTGCTGCGGTTCCGGTTGCCGGTGGGCGGCATAGAACTGTGCCGAGCTTTCCGTGACAGCCTTGTCAAGCACATCGGTATCCAGTCCGCAGTCGTTGTAGCCCTCATAGACGGTTTGGTAATAATACGGAGACGGAAGCCCGAAGCCCATCCTGAGATTCATGATATATACCATTGCATTGACTTCTTCGCCGTCGAGCTGCACGGGAACATTCTGCTTGAAATAGTGGGAGGGATAGCCCTCGTAACGGTCGAGCGCCTGCTCATTTTTCTCAGAGATTTCCCACACTGCCACCGGAACAGAGGCGCCTTCCTTTGGCGCAATGGTGGCAAAGGCGCCATGAGGCTGCCCTTTAAACTGCAGTGCATAATCTTCGATGACACCCCTGCCGTACAGCTTCGCGCCGGGACAGCGGTATTTCATCTGACGGATATTGAGATTGCTGCCGTAGGCAACATACAATCGTTTGCTCATAACTTTTCCTTTCACTCCTTACATCTGCATAGAAAAAGCAGGAGCGTCCTGCTCCTGCTCATCGGGTTCGGTAGTCGGTTCTTCTGCTGTTTGCTGTTCTTCCATTTCCAATTCTGCCTGCCGCTTGGCGGCAAGCCTTGCTTTCTGCGCTTCGGCCTGCGCCGGATCGCGCCACGCAATATTACCCTCCAAGTTTTTCAGCAGATGCTGACGGGCGGTTTTGAATTCATCACCGATAAGACCGAGCCGCAACAGCCAAGTGCGGAAGGTATATTTTTCATTCTCCGGCTGGGTTTTGATCCGGGAGGCACCCCGCTGCACCAGCGCCTGATGGCTGATGGCGAGGCACAGTTGGATATATGATTTTACCTCTCCGGCATGGAGCGTAGAGTTGAACATACGAAATTCAATCGTGCCTTTGGAGAACACGCTGTGCAAATTCAGCCCATGATAGCGGCTGTCATCGTAGTGGATATACCGTCCGCCGTACCCGTTGTACCACATTTGCTCCACTTCATTCATTGTCTTTGGGCGCTTGTGGTTGAGTTCTTCTAAAAATCGGGTATCCGCTTTCTGACAGTAATGCTCCCGGCTGACCTGTACCTGCAGCGTTTTATAGATTAAATCCTCTTTGGAAGCCATGATATTCACAATGTTGCGGAGCGTCTGCGGCGTATGAGAAGAGGCGTCCACATGAACATGGATACCGCAGGAGCTGTTGACTCTTGCGCCTCCGGCACGGAGCTTGCGCACAAGCTCCTGTATGGTTTCGATATCCTCATACTGACAAATCGGTGAAACAAATTCCACCGAATAATCTCGGCTTGCCGAACGGTTATTCCCGTTGCGGCACCGGATGGAGGCGTCGCTGACCAGCTTCCATTGGCGGTTCTGATTATCCCTCACGGTATAGGTATCGTACCCACCGCCCACATGGGTGGCCTGCGTACCGAAATGCCCGGCGATGATCCGTGCCGCCGCTGCTCTTGTCAGCCCGGTCATCTCAATCTCAATACCGAAGTTCTGGCTTCTCAATCGGGATCACCGTCCGAAAGAGAAGCGGCGCCCACAGCAGAAGAAGGACGGGGCGGCTTCTTTTTCACCGGTGCTTTCGGCTGTCCGGCGCGCAGGTCAATAAACTCCCGCACATTTGCAGGCACATATTTACCATAGAGAGCTTCCGCCGCCCGGATCATTTCTTCCTCAAAGGACAGGTCTTTCTGCTCCATATACAGCCGTGCGGCTGCCAGTTTTTCCTCGTCAAAAGGAACGTTCACCATTGCTTTTTTCATGATGCTCACCTCACAGTTTCATCGTATAGTCGAATTCCTGATTCTGCTGCTCGCCTCTGGCGACGGCGATCAGGTCTGCAACATCTTCGGGCATACCGTCAAGGCTGACATGGATATCCCTTTCCACATCGGCAGTATACCAGTAATCGTAGGGGACGAAGCTGTCGCGGATATATTGCTGTAAATCCGCGTTCATATTGGGATCGCCCTGCGACACGACGCCGTATGGCGTCAGGAAATCCGTCCCCCAATGTTCGCCAGAGGATTCTAAATCAAGCGTGACAATGCCCAGACACAGCTTTCCGGTATTCCGAGAACGGATAACAGCAGGAATATTGACAAATTCAAATTCTCCTTCTTCCAGATAATCCGTGCCGTAGGTTTTGACAAAGGCACCGTGCATCTCTTTCAGAACCTCTCCGGCATAGCTTTTGTTCGGACTCATACAGGAGCATTCCAAACGCACAAAATGCACATTATTCAAAACGGCGTTCATATTCTTCGCGAACTTCTCCTGCAGTCTTTCCTGCGCCAGTAGCCCTTCCGCCGATTCACGGGTAAGATATCCTATTTGAAAATCGCTGACCATTCTGTCCGCCTCCGTCATAGTTTTTTCGGCGCCGTACCAGTGGCTTTCCATTTCGGCGAGCGTTGCCTCAACGGTTTTCTGAACATGATCGGAGTACATCTTGGCTGCCGCAAGGAATGCATCGCGTCCGAGTGCCTTATACACGCCGTGCAGGCTTTTTACTTTTCCATTCATTTCGATTCTCCCTTCACATAGAAAGAACAGGACCGGAGGGGTTGCTCCAATCCTGTTCGTCTGTAGAATAATTGCGAAAATCCGCCTGTTCAAACACGATGTCGGGAACCGTTGCACCATCAATACAGGCATTTTGCATACGGGCGTTTTTCACGGCAGTTCCCGTCAAATCTGCACCGGAAAAGTTACAGTGTTCCATAAATGCACCGCTGAAATCACAATTGCGGATGACCGCGTTTTTAAACACCGCTTCATCAGCAGCGATGTTTTTGGCATTACAGTTTTCAATCTCAGCATCAGAGAAGTCAGCAAAACACAAGTACGATTCTTGAAATGATGTGCCATAGAGAAAAGCTCCGTTAAACAGGGCATTGTTCAGATCGCGGTGACTGAGATCGAGATTTGAAAGTTCACAGCCGGAAAAATCGGCTTGCACGCCACCTTCATCGTGGAGCCAGAGTGTATGCTTGGCGCACATGATATCTACCTGTTCCTGACTGATCCGGCGGTATTCTTTTTCTTCTGCCGGTAGATATTCCGGCTTGAGCTGCAGGACAATCTCATTATGAAAATCCTCTGTCGCCGCAAGCTCCGGTCTGTTCCGCAGCATTTCATAAAGGAATTCCATGCTGCCCGGCAGATTTCCGAGGTTCAGATTTACATTGTCGGTGAGAACACGGTACATTCCGTCCTGATGATGTTGCAGAGCGTCCTTGACAATCCCGTCCGCAGCGCTCTGCATTTTTTCACAGAACTCGGTCAGTATCGGATCGTATGCCATCTGCCGCTGCCAGAGCTGGCGGGCGTTGGGGACAAACGCAGAGTAACGGGCATAGGCGCTTCCCTCAGAGTTCACGATTATACCGTCATCCCGTCCTTCGCCCAGCACAAGCAAGCAATGGGATACGCCGTCCCCGTCCTGATACATACAGTCGATATTGGTAAGGAGGAAATCATAATCGCTCAAAAGATTCTTCGAAAAATAGTCAAACTGTGCGGCGGACAATTCCACAGTTTTCTCTGCAACACAGGGTGTCGTTAGAATTTCTGTATCTTTTCTTCGCAATATAGCATTGATTTTCATAAGTCACACCCCGTCACATACTCATTTCCGGGTGCTGATCTTCACTATGATAGACATCCTCGTCCATCACATCCGCGCCCAGCATTCCGAGCATATTGTCAAACTGCTCTGCTCCCGAACAGCAGTCGGGAGCGTTTGCAAGATAGGCGGTGGTCTGCACAGCGTCTTCCGACAGCAAAATTTCATTGGTTTCCTTTTCCTGCTGTTCCTGTATCTGTCGCTGTTTGTCAGCGAGGATCAACCCTTTCAGGTACTGGCCTTTGTCGGGCTGTGCATCAAACCACTCCAACGCCTCTGTATCTTTCAAAGAAAACTGAAAAGTAAAACGCCGGACGCGGTGCCGGTAATTTTCCTGCGCGGATCTTCTGTTTTCGTGTCTTTGTTCATCTGACAGAATTTTTTTCTTAGCCACTTGGGTTTTCCTCCGTTTCTTCGAGATAGTGGATATACGGAATTTTGAGCCAATGCGTCCATGCGGTATCTGTCATGGAATTGCGGATGACTCCTGCTTCGGTGTTCGCCGCCTGCACCACTTCGCCGTTTCCGATATATACGCCGATATGACCTTCGTTCCACACAGCCAGACCGGGAATTTCGGGGATGGTATCAATCGTCCCTTTTTCATTGGCATTGTTATACATCGTATCGGCGCCGATGTCGGGCATATCGTTTGCGCCGATCTCCGTCTGACCGGTTTCAGCATTGTACCAGCCGTACCCTTTGATGAGCCCGACGCAGTCCGCTGTCCGTCTGCCCAGCCAGTTCTGCCGGATGAATGTCTCATGGCCGCCGACCTCATCGGGGTACTGCCCGATTTTGCTGGTGAGCAGCCCCTCGTCCAGTACCGTTCCATAAGTGCCGTACACATAGCCCCATCCGGCTTTCTCCGCTTCGACCGCCCACTGCGCCAGATCCAGATTGTTCTTGGTCTCAGGATCGGTATAACCGGAGATATCAATCTGCGCCGCACGGGTGCTTGCCATGATGTTGGAGAAATCCGCAGCATTTATCTGTGTCCCGAAGGCCGCATTGACAGCGTCTATCAATTCATCATCAGTCTGATTTTCTTCAAAACATCCCACCAGCTTATCTGTAAAATCTGCGGCTTCAGAATACTCGTATAAAACATAGACAAAAAGCGCCTTCGCCTCCTGTATGCGGGCGGCGTTGTAGCCCTCGCTTTTCATGGCGTTCTCCACCTCCGCCCACCGTTCCGCCGATACGGTCTGCTGCTCGGCAATCATCTCATGGAGCCTGCCGGTATCGATTTCTACGCCGCCGCTGAATATGCCGAGGATGGCGACAATCGGCATGACGATGATAAGGATGACTCCAAGTACAATGCCGAGAACCGTTTTCATTACCTTTTTGTTAGTGAGCAGCCAGACGGCAATCTTTTTGAGCGCGGCAGCAACAGTTGCGCTCATAACCGCATCTCCATGCCTTGCTGTAAGCTGTTTTCATAATCTTCCAAGCAGGAGCGGAGGGAAACGGTAAAGGCACAGCTAAAACCATCCTGTATATCCATCTCCGAACAATCCTTAATCTTTTTACAGCCGCATTCCAAGAGCGTTTTTTGAGAAGGCATATCCTGCATGATGAGCCGGGGATATCCGTTCAGGGATACGGTGTCGCCGATTTTCAGCGTTATTCCCGTACAGTCATGCATACCGGAGTCATCGCCTACAAAGCCTTTCACTTCCCGGAACCATTCACCGTCATCGAGATAAAGATAGGCTGCATCTTCATGAAGACCGGTCAATGCATTCTTTTCGCTTAACAGTTCGCCGATTTTTTCGAGTTTATCAAAAGCGTCTGCGTTTGTCATCCGCGCACTATTCTCTGTCAAATGCTTTTTAAGCCGGACGATTTTTTCCGTCAGTTCACAGACTCTGTTTTCTTCTGCCGGAGTCATCATCGTCCACCCGCCTTTCCGAACAATGCGGATTTGTAATCAGGCGCAATGACTTGGAGCAGATACCTTTCGTTGCCGCAGCGATACAGGCAGGTACCGCGTTCCGGATACTTGATCAATTCGAACTCGCTGGGTTCCACCTGCAAGGCGTCCATATATTCTTTCGGGTTAATCTGACCGGCATTGAACAGGAACTGGTGCGTCGGGATGGAGAACAGTGGTTTTGTAAATTCCCGGATGGACGGAATTAAAAAATCCTCGATGTTCTGGCTGGCCAGAATGATCGAGGAGTCTTTCTTGCGCACACGCTTCATAGCGTTGCGGATATATTCGATTGCCGTCATGTTGGTGAGAAAGAGGTACAGCTCATCTATTGATGCCGCCGTGTTTCCCTTGCCAAGAAGCTGATTGCTCATATATGAGAGAACATTAAACAGCATGGCGTCCTTGAGCCGTTTGTTGGTGTCCAGAAGTCCTTTTACTCCGAACACAAGGAAAGCGTTGTCGATAATGTTGGTGTGACCGTTGAAGTATTTGCTTTCCGCGCCTACGCACATGGAATGGATACCGAGACAAACTTCCTGCAGGATCTCTTCGGTATACAGATATTTTCTCTTGCTGTCATAGGTCATGAATTCTTCCTCGCACAGCTTATAGAAATCGCTCATAATGGGATAGTCGGTTGGCTTCAGCTTGCTGTAATCGGTGCTGTCGGTGATTCCGAACCGGGCGTACAGCTTGGACAGCAGGATTTCAATGGTGTCGATCTGCGTGTCTGTAAAATCCTTGTAACTTCTAAAAAAGTCTTTTAGGAATGCAATGTGCTGACTTAGCCTTGTCACTTTCTTGAATGCTGCGGGTGCGTCAGGATCGACATCATCTGTACTGTCATTCCAAGCCTTTGGCTCTAACGGATTGATGGTGTACTCGCCGGACAGAAAATCGATATAGCATCCTCCGAGCGACGCACAGAGTTCCTCATATTCCGATTCGGGATCGAGGCACAGCAGGCTCTTGCCAGACTCCCGGACGTTGGTCAGAATCAACTTGAGAAGATAACTCTTGCCCTGACCGCTGTTTCCGAGGATGAGGATATTGCTTGTGGTTTTGTCTTCTGCGCGGCGGTCGAAATCCACAAGGATGTTCGTCCCGAACTTATCCCTTCCGATATACAGCCCCTGCGGATCGGTCTTGCCGCTGAAATTAAAGGGATACAGGTTTGCCACCGAGCTGGCGGGCAGGACGCGCTCATACTGGCTGCCGAACTGGTTTGCGCCCACAGGCAGAACAGACAAAAATCCTTCTTTCTGCCGTAAGGTCAGCCTGTCCACCGAAATCTTGGAACGCGTCAGCTCCATAGCGATGTCCGACTGCAGTTCCTTGAGTCCATCCATGTTTCGGGCTTTCAACTCGATGAACACCGAACAGTGGAGTAAAGGCTCACGGTTTTTGCGGAGATTCGCCAGCAGCTCCACCACGTCCTGCAGGTTTCCCTCGGCCTCGATGGTTTCGTTCACATCATTGCCGCCGCTTTTGAGTTTGTTGCGGCGGGTGGCGTTCTGGATGATTTTTCGCTGCTCCATGCTCTCCACCAGGCGGTGGTAGATACGCAGGGTTACGCCGCTGCGGTCGGCAAGCTGGGAGAGGATGGCCTGTTCCTCGGTGGACGGCGGGTATTCCCGGATGACCCACGCGCAGCGGTAGCTGTCGCCTACGATATAGTGGTCGGAGAGAAATTTGATTGTGCCGGGCAGGATACAGTCAAAAAAGTCCTTTGTACGAATTTCTTCCATCTGCTCCGGCGTCAGAACTTTTGGTTTGCGTTTCAGCATTTTTCCTCCTTGCCGCCGTTTCGCAGACAAAAGGAGGATGCCTATCCATAGAAAAATCAGCCGTCCTGCATTGTCTGCAAAACGACTGATTGATTTGTTTTATTTGGTTTTATAGCTCCATTTTCGGGGTGTAATCTTCGGCAATATCTTTCTCCACATCATCTTCTGTGGAGAAAGCCTGCACCGGTGTTTGTGTCATGGAAAGCTGCAGCAGGTTCTGAATGCGCCGGTTGACGGTTTCTGCAATGGCCCGAATCCGGCTATCGTCCATATATTCTTCCGCGCCGTCTATGGTCAGAACGCTTGTAATCAATTCCTTGACAGCTGTCAGCCTGTCAAAATTGATCCAGCTAAAATCAGATACCAGCTTTAACTGCTCCGCATGGTGGTTTTTAAACGGCTTGCAGACCACCTCTTTTCCGGAGCGTATCTGTCCGGGCGTCTTGTCATAGCCGAGAGAGGAGCCGCTGTCATAGATGGGGGCAAAGCCGAGCCACTCCAATGTTTCGGCGTTTCGGATCACACCGAAGTTGTTGAGATGCCGGTCTTCGTTGGCGATGATATAGTCCAGCACAATCATCCGGTCGAGGAAAGGCACGGCGCCTTTGATTCCCAGCGATTCGCAGCAATTCACAAAGTGCTGATACACCGAAGTGCTGTTATCCTTTTTCTGTGTTTTTAGGATACGCCACGCCGGGATCAGTTCGGTGTTTTCCGTGACAAAATCCTCGCACACGCTGTACGGCGCACCCTTGTTCCAGGTGACCATGTACGGCACATGGGGAATACCGAGGCGCTCCATGATCCTGGTGGCGATCACTTCATTGAACGGCTGCTGACGGAATGGGTTGCTGCCGCCTTTTACAAGGCATCGCCTACCGTTTATGATTTTCCAACGCTTTTTCAGGTTTCCGTCCGAGGTGTTGTCCGGGGAGGAGAAATTTAATCCCTCCGCTTTTTTATCCGCGCCGAACAGGACGTCGCCGATATCGTCTGAAAAATCGTTCTCAAAAAAGTTGATACTGTCCCAGGCCAGGTCGGAGCCTTCGGGACAAATCCAATACTGATCCGACAGGCTCAATCCCCAGCAGCGCACCAGCAGCATTTTGGTGCTGGTGATTTCCAGCGCTTGAAGCGCTTCTCGCACACCGGATCGGCTGGCCGGGATGGAACGGTCTGTCCACCACTCGTTGAGCGCCGCCCGGTCGGTGATCCCTTTTCGTACCGGAACGCCCACCGGCAGATGCTCCGGCGCATACACCGTCCCGATTTTTTGTATAAAACCGGTGGCGTCATCCAGTTCCAGTTCCGCCACCTGGATTCGTTTATGCATCAGGGTACATTTCAAGCTGTTCACCTCATTTCTCTTTTTATGCGGTGCAGACGTCTTTGCTTTCAGGCTGCGCAGCTTCGCCTGCAATGCTTTCCGTTTCTCAATCTGCCCGGCAAGCGGTTCGATTTCCTCATCGTGCAGATACCGGCTCTGTTTCACGCCCTTCTCCGACCATTGATGATAGTAGTAGGTCTTGCCGCTGATGGTTTTCTTGGAGAGATACCCTTTCGGAAGTTCGCTGATCTGTGCGGTCAGCTCCGTAATTAAATTCAGATGTTCTTGTTTTTCCATACACAGCGCCTCCGTTTCATAAGGGTATTCAAACACGAGCTACAAGCGAATGTTTCAATGTTCTTGGGCACCCGTTCAAAATTTTTGATTTTGGTAACGGGCAAGGTTATTATACCCTTTTTTAACCCCTTTTGTCAACAACAAGACGGATTGAGTCGATAAAAAGTTACAATTGCGCCGCTGCCACAATCAGTCTGCCGTCTTTTCCCGAACCGTAACAGGTGGATAGGGTGAGAAGCTGCTGGCCATACACAGGCGTGACGCCGGTATCATACAGGGATTTGCTCTGGAGCAATGCGACCTGTTTAGCAAATTCCGAACCATCGGCTGCACGGATAAAGCTGTACCATGCATCGGTTTTCTGCACAGGTACAACAGCAAACACCGTATATTTTTCAAGACCGTCCGCGGTCTGAAACGTAATGACAGAATGGGCGGCGGCGTATGCGGGATCGGTATAGTGTATGAGCGTCCCGAACATGGTTCTGTTTTTCATATTATGCCCATAGATCATGCGGTTGGTGCAGCCCGTATCGCACCGGTAGTCCAGAAACGGGATGCCGCTTTGACTGTACCCGCCGTCAAAATTCCGGCGCAGGTATTTCTGCGGGCTTTCCGGCGTGTACATCACAGGGTAGTTTAGCTGCGTATCGGGAATGCTCAGCCAGCCGATGCAGTCGCTGTTCTGCGCAAAAAGCGGCGCAAGGCTGCGCACAGGTTCTGGCTTGTCATCTGACGGCGATTGTTTTTCATCGAACTGTTGCGGTTTGGGATACGTAATCTGCACCAGCTTCGCCAGCGCTGCAAAATCCTCTTTTTCTTTCTGCTGTAACGACAGTTCCCTGTAAACCGTAAAGCCGGACACGACAGTGACTGCAGACAGCAGAACAGAAAAAATGAGCAGGCTAATCCTCCGCGTCTTCGTCATCGTTCGCCTCGCAAAACTGTTCGCCGTCAATATCCGGCATGACCTCTCCATTCATGCTGGCCTCGAAATACAGGGCAAGGAAACGCTTGATATCCGATTTTCGCATCCGCCGGACTTCAAAGCCCTGTTCCGAAATGGTCTTTTCGATGCGGTTTGCGCTTTCAAACGTCTGTTTTTCCTTTGCATTTTTCAGCCTTGCGATAAAGAGGAACTGCCTTGCCGTTGACATCTCCATCTGGATATGATCCAGGAAATCAATGTCCTTTTTGATGATTTTCCGCACCTTTTGGTTCGGTTCATCCTCCAGCCGGCCTTGCAGGTAGGTTTTGTTGTCATCGAAACACTCGGACGAGTCGGTACAGGTGATCTCGATATCGGGGATAGCGGACAGCACCATCATCAGATGCCGTATCTTGATTTCAATATTGGTATGGGACAGCACCGAAATATTGGTCGGAGAAACAAGATAAAACAGGAGTTCATATTTTCTGACCGCAAGGCCGTATTGGGTGAAGCTCCTGATTCCCAAAAGCTCCTGCACCGAGCGTCCTTTTTTCTTTTTCTGCCGTTTGTCATTTTTCAAAGTTTATATTGCACCTCCGTCTGTTTTTCGTAATTTGGCTGCAAACTCAGTTTGCCCATTCAAAGTATTGCTGTGTGCTGATAAAGTACCGCACAGCGTATCGCATAAAGTCCAGCACCGTGGTATCGTCCATGCGGATGGTTAAAAATCCGTAGCACAGCGTTGCCGCTGCCGGGATAAAAAAGCGGAGCTGTACCAGGGCTACGATAGACAGCAGCGCCGCGACACCGAGAATGCAAAAATCCCGCAGTCCCCACAGCCACAGATTGGCTGTGGCTTTGAGGTTTTGGGGATACAGATATTGCGTCATGTGAGTCCTCCCATCGTCATGCTCTGTTCTTCATTTTCTTTGTTTTCAGCTGAAAAGACCTGACCGCAGTCCGTAATTTCCACCTTAAAGCCATGTGCGCAGAGAATTCCAACCGTTCTATTCACTTCGTCAGGCGTCCTGCCGATGTCCTTTAGGCTCTCTACCAGGATTTTGGAGATCCCGCGGCCTTTACAATACTCGATCATACTTTGGAATTCAGCGCCGCACCGATATATAGGCGCCGATATACTGACGCCGCCTTCCTTTTGGTATCCGTTTTCCGCACAGTAGGCCGAAAGCCCGTTATGCTTTTCCATGAGTTTCTCTGCGGTAAGGGAAGAGATATTGTTATACACATATACGCTTTCCCCGGTATTGTTTAGCGCATCGCAGAATTTCTGCGGTGTCTGACGATATTCCTCCCGGATTTTCTCTGCGATCATGTCTTTGATGAGACGGGATTCACTGGCTGTCGGTTCATAATCGAAGTATTCGCTTCCATTGTCGCGGCTGATTTCGCATTCGATGCGAAGCGTATCGACAAAAGGATTATATTTGCCGTACATATTCAGCCATGTGCCGTCCTCATCCGCTATATTCGTACCAAATTTCTGATCCACATCAAACCATGTTTCGATATATACGGTGATTTCCTGCCCGATATCGCAGTCTACCTCCATGTCCCGGTCAATGGCGAGGTTGTGTCTTTCAAATTCATTGTTTTCTGTCATAAACCATGCAACTCCATTCCAAAGCCCTGAGAGTCTTCATCCAGCGCCGCATATTCCGCATCCTGCCAGTTATCTCTGCACGCGGCAAAGTTTTCGGCGAGCTGCTGTGCGGTCAGAGATACATTTGCCGGCTGATCTGTGTATTCAAATCCTTCCTTGCTCAGTTCAAACCAACAGTGGTCTGCTTTTGTATCATACTCGTCAAATTTTCTTTCGGGCATCCCCACCTGCCGGGGGATAAAGTATTCGCCCATATCGCAGCAACCAAGGATTTGCCGGATTTGCTTCTCTGATATTTCCCCTTGAACAACACATTCGTTGTGAACTTTGTAATTATCCGCATCCCGGTAAAGATAACTGATTTTTGTGTTCAGATGAATAACCTCCTCCCTTTATATCCCACTCTACCGCTGTGTTCTTCCTTCTCCGGTATAGCAAAGCCACCGTATTTTTATGGTGGCCTGAGCTGATGCTCGGTTGACATTTTGGTTATCTTCCTGCGGCCCTTGCCACGCTGCGGGTCAGGTTTACGGCTGTTGTCGTAGCGTGAACAACGCTCATCATATTCACTCGCACCGAGCTATCCAGACCAAACTGCTGGGCTATCCTGGGAACTTCGTTTGCCGCCAGCATAACGCCAAGCCCCAGCAGCATATTGCCGGGGAAGGTCAGCAGGCCGAGGAACAGTAAACTGGTCTGCATAAACGCAGTTAAACAAATAGCCGCCACCTGTTTGCACCATTGATTGAAACCGTCCGAGTAACCGCGGGGAACTGAAAACATATACAGCGCGCCCACCGCCATCTGCACAAGCAGGATGCCGCCGCGCTTGATGTTTTGGAAAAATATCTTGACCACGCAGTAAGCAAAGGCGATCAGCGCAAGAATGTTGAACAGGTTGAAGTTCACCTGTGTGGCCACCGCAAAACTGCCCTGCAGTACGCTGGTGCTTTGTCCCGCCAGATCGATGGACTGTCCGCCTGCAAACAGCGCCGATAAATCGTGGGAAAAGGTGTTTTGCAGGCTGATGCAGAATTTATACAGTTCCACCGGCACCACGCCGATGAGAGAACAGGCAAAGAAGCCTTTTAAGATATTGACGCTTGTGGTCTTGATATCGGCTCTGCCATGCTGGTACTCTATCGCCACATCAAAAATGGCAACCACCACACCGGCAATAAAGAGCGCCCAGCCGAACAGGGTAAAGAGCTTGATGGTCGCCTGTATCCAGTCGAGAGCAAAGATATCCGCGCCCATGCTGCCCATTTTTTCGAAGAAATCGGCAACGGCATTGTAAATGGTTTCGTACATCCATTTCAGCATGGTGTTCCAGATGGCGTTGGATATCTGCGTCCCCAAAAACTGAAATGCTTCGGTTATAGCCTCACCGATCCCGTCGATGAGATCGCCTATCCAATCGAAAATAAGTCATCACCTCCTGAAATCTGGTCATATTCCCGTAAGGCTGCCGAAGTCAACTTCCATTTCTTCCTCCGGCTCATCTTCGGTTGGTTCACAGATTTCCAAAAACTCGTCCTCAGAGGGCAGCGCCGACAAATCAAAGGCTTTGATCATCCTGACAGGATACAATCCGTTGTCATCTTCTTTCTGTCCTGCGGTATAGAACCGTTCAGACTCATCAAGCGGCGTTTCATTAAAGCCCCGATATACCTCAAAGGTGTTTTTATCAAAGTCTATGACATATGCCCACTCACAGAACAGGCTGTCCTGTGAAAAGTCTAGGCTGTTTTGCAGTTTCATTTCACCGGTCGCACCGGCTGCGATTTTCAATATCTTGGCGCCGGTATCGCGGCTGAGCTGTGGATATTTCTCAGAAAAACTTTGATACACATCGCAGTCAATATAGGGCTGAGTAGCATCAGCACCGAACTCTTTCCACAGCTTGTTGTACTCGTCATTGGTAATCCAGGAGCATCGTTCTAAATTGTTCTTGAGCTGCTTCGCCATCGGGCTTTTCAAAAATTCAAGAATAGCCGCACCCTGGCCTTCCGGATACCCATCCCATTGACCATATTGCGCGATACGATATTGGTTATCGCTTACGACACAAATCAAATGCCTTGTTCCCATTTACCATCCCTCCTTCTTACAGGATCGACCAGATATACAGCGGCGCCGTCAAGGTGAAAATAAGGCAGGCAAACAAGATGCAGGGCGCGGCAAATTCAAACTGTCCATGCTTTCGGTATTCAAAGTAAGCCGTCCCCACCTTGACGAAAAAGAGAATCGCAAGGATCATATCCACCACGGGGAACACAACATTATTCACTACGGTCTTGACCTGCGTCTGTGCCTGCGTCCATGTGTTTTCAATCGCTCCGGCCACATCGCCCGCCGCAAAAGCGGGGATGTCGGAGACCGATATAACCATGAGCAGCACCGCAAAACAAAGAAGGATTTTTAAGGGTTTCTTTTTCATTGTGCATTTCCTCCTAACACTTTTTGGATTTCTTTTTCTTTAACTGTTTTCGTGCAGATATTGAGGTTTTTGCAAAACTGTATCTCGCTCTGCATTCCTTTGGTTGCGGTATCACCGAATACCCACATTTCATCGCAGAACCACAAAAGGGACAGCCCTGCGGCAAGTCCGATTTCGCGCTCTTTGGGGATATTGTCATTGAGGCACAGTGCATAGAAATGCGGTACGACCGGAGCCGTACCGCACATCAATGCATATCTGGTGTATTTCTTTACCTGTTCGAGATTTTCTTTGACATTTCCCCCTAGCGGAGCGCAGATATATACCTTTTTCATCATCTATCTTCGTCATCCTTTTTCCTCTTCATGAAAATGATGGCGGTAGAAATAAGGCCGCCAAGGGCGACTGCTCCAAGCCCAATCCAAAAACCGAGATTGCTATTGTCTCCGGTCTGAGGAATGTCGGGAACGGGAGGGATGAGCTTCACCGTCTGTCCGTCATCATTGATGTCGGCGTGTACGGCAATTTCAGTCCCCTCACGATAGAGGCTTTCGAACACAACGATTTCGGTCGCACTTGTCAGTCCTGATCCGTCAAATACGAAAGTAACCGTAATTTCACCGTCCGGCGCATCTGGCTTAAAGGTGAACGAACTACAAATTTCCTCTTCGTCAATAAGAAGCGGTTTTCCTGTGGATTTGTCCATCAGAACACCTTTTATGGTGTACTCTTTACCGGGCGTAAGATTTTTATAGGAGACAATGTCCTCAATGACTACTCTATCGGATGCAGTAATTTCCTTTTTGCCTTCTGCCGTTGCCTTTGTACCGATTTCCGGCACCTTGACTTTAACCGTCTGATTTTCGTCCTCGATATCGTCATGAACGGCAAGCTCTGTGCCGTCACGGTAGAGGCTTTCAAACACTACAATGTCGGTGTCGGCTTTGATGAATTTGGAATCAAAGGTAAAGGGTACGATAACCTCGCCAGAGGGTTCTTCGGGGATGAAGGTGATCTCGCTGCGGATTTCTTCGCCGTCAATGAGGAGCGGTTCTCCAGTGGATTTATCCATCAGAACGCCCTTGATCACATACTCCTTGCCGGGAATAAGGTGTTTGTAGGATACGGTATCTTCCAGCGTGAAGACCTCGGTGGCGGAAACCTCTTTTTCGCCCTCTGCGCTTGCCTGTGTGCTGATTTCGGGGATGCGGTCGTTTACTACCTCGATTTCGATTACCTCGGCGTTTGCGCCCACCACGGCGGGATATATCTCGTCATTCGGCAGGAAGCCCTCCGCGGGTTTCAGTTCCTTTACAAGCCATTTTCCATAGGGTACATTCTCGAAAGTGAACACACCGTCCTCTTTGGATTCTGCGGTGAGGAGTGCTTTTTCTTTTGTAAACTCGGTTTCGTCTGCTTTGAACAAACCAAACAGGGCACCCGTAATGGGTTCTTGTGTTTCACGGTCGATTTTTAAGCCCTTGATGCTGCCGTAGATGATTTCGTTGTCGATAGCCTCGCCGTCATTTACCTTGATCTCCACTAAAGCGGTATCCTGACCGGCGTAGTTAAATACTACCGGATACTTTTCATCCGATAGGATATAGTGATTATCGGCGGCGATTTCTTTCACATATAGCTTTGCTCCTACGGGGATGTCGGTTTTGAATACTGCTTTGCCGTTTTCATCGCAGCTCACGATTTCGAGCAGAGCATCTTTGGGGATCACCGAGCCGTCTGCCGCTGTCAGAGCCTCGTCTGCAAACAGGCCGAACTGCACCGAGAGGATTTCGCCGTTATTGCCGATGCCGAAGAGTTCGTTTTGTTCTATGATTTTCGAGAGGCTGATTTCTGCCTTTTGGCGCTCATTGTAGAAGGAGACTTCAGCGGAAGTTACCTCAATATTTTCACCCGCATAGGTCAGTTCCACTGTTTTGATTTCATTGCTGATCACCATGCCGTGCGCCGCTTTTTCCTCACTGATTTTGAAGGTTCCAAGATACAGCGGTTCTGTAGTTGCAGTGCCATCTTGACCTGTCTGTAAACGGGCTACAACCTGTTCATCCTGATAGCGGAGGGTTCCATCCGGTGTATAGATATCTCCGACCGCTGTAATGACATAGTGAGTGTCCGGCATATTGCCTGCTGTATAAATTGGCTGATAGATCCCGCCCGACTCAGCAACCGAGGAGAAAATCTCGCCGGTCTTGCCGACCGTGATAGTTCCTTTCTGAGCGATGTTATGCTTTTCGACCGTTACCTTGGTCTGTGTGCCATCCACCTTGAATGGCACAGGTGTGGAATCAAGGACATATCCATATGCGGTACACTGCTCGATCAGTTCATAATTCCCATACGGAAGCGGCTCCGGCATCATCAGTTTTCCGGTGGTATCGGTGTAATAGGTGTCGATATCAACAGGCGTCGGATAGTTGATATGCTGTACGACATATTCGCCGGTATCGGTGTTTCTCACCTTGAAGCCGATGCCTGCGGCGGGGATTACCTTTCCGGTTTCAAGGTCTTTTTTGACGATTTCGATCAGAGATTCAAAGGTGGCGTTGTTGATGAGATAACGGTACACCTCACCATCTTCATTTACGAACACATCAAAGGCAGGCATCAGTTCCTTGCCATCCCAGCCCTTGGTCTGCTTTACCGTATAGACGCCATAAGGGAGGGGCTTCGATTCGGCAAAGCCATATTCGTCACAAATGAGGATATCTCGCTCGGATTCCTTTGCGCCTGTATAACTGCCTGCGACTTTGAGGAACACCTCAAACTCAGCGCCTTGTTCCGGCGTTTCAATTTGGGTGGAGCCGTCATCGCAGTGCTTGATCACAGCAATTTTTCCTTTTTTGACGGTTTCATAGGAATCGAGAGGCGCGGCGAGGTTAAATTCCGCGGTGTAGAGCTTTGCTTCCGCGCCAATGTGCAGGGACTCAGTATTAAGGAGATAACCCTCGCTCGGCTCAATTTCACGCAGGCTCCAATCATCGCCGCAGACATAGGTTTTGGTGGTAAACTGACCATTTTGATCGGTCGTGTAAGCGTCCATAAGCTGCTCGCCTTTGTAGACGCCATAAATGGCTCCGGCGAGAGAGGCGTCGCCCTGCGGCAGCCCTTTTTCACTGTCGGATTTCGTGACAGTGAGGCTCCATTTCTTGAGAATATTGTGAAAGCCTTTATTGGTGACCTTATTCCACTCAATGGCTGCCGTCTGCTTTGGAGGCACCACATATTTGATGTCGGTATCCACTTCTTCGAGGGTGTAAGGCGTATCGCCTGAAATGAGGACATCCTTAAAAACAGCAACACCAGCGGAGTCAGTCACGGCATATTCGTCTACTTTGAGACCCGAAAGAGATGTTCCATGAAGCCTAAACTTTACGCCCTCATTCATATTGTCCTCAGAAGTCTTGACCACCTTGAGATCGCCTCTTTTGAGGACATTATTAAAGGTCACCGTTGAGGTCTGACCGCTGACTACGGTAACCCGTCTCGTTTCCTGCGGCTCATATTTGTTTTCTACCAATTCGGTTACGGTATAAATTCCGGGTTTGAGATTATCTACCTGCATCTGACCGCCGTTTGCAGTCTTAACGGTTTTGTCAACCCCGTTCCCCTGAATGCGGAAGGGGATGCCGTCCACCTTGCCGTCCTCAGAGGTCTTGACGATTTTGGCAGAGCCATACGAAACCTGAATGTTAAGATAGCCTTTTACGGGGTCGCTGACTGATTGTGCATAGGTGACAGTATCCTGCAGTTCACCATTCGGACCGTAAACGCCGTCCGTCCAGGTGATAACGCCCTGTCTTTGAGAGTTTTTCTTTTCGGCGGTAATCGTGACGGTACTGCTTGGCGCTTCGTCGGCGGCAACTGTCAGTTTGTTTCCGCTTACGGAAAAATGGATTCCCGGAGCGTCTGCAGAAAAAGAGTACCCCTCAAGCACATTATTATGGTCGGTTAACGTGGCAGTGTACTTTTCGCCGTCCCATTCCAGTTCAATGTTCTGTGCCTTGCCTGCGGATTTCGCAAAAAAGCTCGGTACTTTGGAATGATTCTGTACGCTGGCGGTGATAGAGTTGTAGTAACTCATGATCTTGCTGCGCAAGGGATGGTTTACGCTGATCTGATCGAGAATCGCATCTTTGCCGCCGGTATCGACCTTGTTAAAATCGGCGTCACGCTCGCCAACCACGGTTTCCCAAATTAAAAGCTGCGTAGCGACAGCGTGAGCCAGTTTATCGCCGCCCTCATTTTGCGAACGCCAAGAGGTTGAAATAGTTCCCGTGTAGCCATATTGCATGATTCTTCCAATGAACAGCTTTATATCATCGGGGGAAATGGTTTTGTTATAGGACGAGGGATAATTATCCCAAAAGTTTTCTCCTTTTTTGGTGAAACGGTCGCCCGTTTTCAGCGGGACGCCGATCTCGATACAGTAGCAAATGTTACCGTTATATGAGCCCATTGCGTAAACAGAGGTATAGCGGGATGTGTCGGTTGACCAGCCATTCATAAATTCATGACTGCCGTGTCCCCATTCGCCGCCGTAGTTGTCATCTCCGTCACGGGGGAAGGAAATAAGATACACCTCATCGGTTTCTTCTGCGGCGTAAGCGGTCGTACCAAAGCCCGCAAAGGTGGTAACGCACATCAAGACAGCAAGAAACAGTGATACTATTTTTTTGACTTTTTTCGTTCTCACTTGAAAACCTCCTGTTGAAATGAAAAAACGCACCGTGTTTTTACACAGTGCGCTTATCGTAAAATATTCAGTTTTGATTTTGATTTAGGCGTAGCCGATATACAGATCGTAACTTCCGTCGGAGCGTTCCTCCGCCCATATCCAGACATCGGTAATATCCTCGTCGCGGCTGTACCGGTTTAAGCGGCTTTCAATATCCCGTTCCAAATACAGGCTGTGCGCACTGGCTGTGATGGGATTGTCCCAGCAGTCGACCGCCGAACTTTCCAGCCGCAGACCGACGCTCACAGCGTAGGTTTTGGCATGGTCTATCCATGTTTGAATATTGAAATCAGGAACCGTGGGTTCTTCAGGCGGTGTACTTTCCTGCGGTGGCTCGCTCTGCTGCGGTTCTTCTGCCGGAGGGGGCGAAGAAGATTCGGCTTTCGGCGGTTTTGCAGGCTTCTGCGTTTGCGCCGAAGTAGGCTTCTCCGGGTTTGATGTTTCCGGCAAGACCGGTTCTTCTGTTTTTTCTTTCTGCTGTTCAGTCGGCGCCGGTTCCGGCAGCTTTGTTTCGGCTGATGATGAGACCGTTCCGGCAGGGCTTCTGTCGATGACCTTGCTGGCCGATGCCGTTTCCGCCGTGCTGCTGACCGCAGAAGGATACTCCGTTTCCGTTTTATCCGGCTCCTGACCGGCACATCCTGCAAGACCGGCAAGCAGTATGAGCGTTATGATGAAAATGCTGTGTTTTTTCATAAGCGTTCACCTCTATCTACAGCATACCGATAAAACGGAAAAAGTCCAGCGAGTATGCGGAAATTTATCAGAAAATCCATATTGCACGGCAGGATACTACCAGGAATAAAAGGTCAGTCCCGTATGCATCTGTACTTCCTCCGGGGAAATATCCTCAATCTTTCCGAAACGCTGCATATATTTCTGCATTTCCGCGTCGGTGAGAAAACGGAAGTTTTCACCGTCTGCGCCCACGACAAAAAACGGACCGGCAATGACATCGCCGTGCAAGCGGCGGTTGCCGTCCATGCCGTTCAGCTTTGCTTCGTCATTGCAGATAAGGAGCGTACCGTCCCCATTTCCGATGACTTCAATCAGACCGCCTACGGTTTCCTGCAAATCGTCAAGCTGGTCGGTGATGAGTAGTTCGTGCGGCGCCTCATGCGGTTCCACCATCAGGACGCGAAGCGTTTTAGGCATCCCGCACACCGCCCTGCTGTTCCGCCCAGCGTACCGACAGATGAATAAGCGCAGCTCTCTGTTCGTCGGAGGAGAGGCTGTCCAGAAACTGCATCAGCGTGATGCCGTCCTGTTTTGTTTTGACCGTTTTTGTCGGCTCCGCACAGCAGTTATCGCAGATTTTTTCTCTTTTGACGACGACGGTGCGGTCATCCTGCTCGGTGAAAGACAGCACATCGTTGTATATAAAGCCTACGCGCCGCCTGATTTCATAGGGGATCGTAATTCTCCCTCGCTTACCGAGAACGCGGTACAGCTTAGTCATCCACTTCACCTCCGTCAATCTGTTCTTTCAGGCATTCGCCGCAGCAGGGGCAGCAGTAAGGACAGCCTTCACAGTCTTCACAGTCTTCATTGTAGGTTTCGCAAACCGCGTCGCCCTGCGCTTTCTGAATAATGAGGCGGCTGCCGTCTACAAAGGCTTCCGCCATTGCACCGGCAACAAGCCCCACAGCCTCCAGCGCTTCGACGGGGACAGGGATCAGTTTGAAATCATATTGTTCCATTGTAAAGTATCCTTTCATTCAAGATTCTTTTGGGATCAAATTCTGTGCCGTCACCGTCAAACAGGGTGAGCTGTACGCAGGATCGGGCAAATTCGGTTGTATCGTAGTTGGCGATCAGCAGTTCGGGGTACATTTTTCCGTTGTCATACCGCTGCGCAATATTGGAAAGCCTTGCCGTCCCCTCGATCACGATGCCGGGGCGGGCATACAGCTCCCGGATTTCCGGACAGTCGTTGTAGGACAGCAGAAATTTCCCCTTGATGCTAAGCAGCGTTTCGGCAAGCCTCTTGTGGTCAAAACCGTCTGCTGAAACGGCTTCGTAGTATTGGTCTGCGTTGTAATAGGGCGGATCACAGTAGAAAAAGCTCTCCGGCCGGTCATACTGTGAAATGAGCCGGATACAATCCTTGTTCTCAACGACCACCTTCTGCAGCCTGCCCGCCGCCGCGTCAATCAGCGGGAAGTTGTTCCACATGGCGTGGGGCTGGCTCCCGAAGGTAGAGGTTCCGGCGGCGTAGCTGTAGCGGATGAGGGCATAGTAATAGGCGGCTCTGCGCACATCGGGCAGCGCCGCCTGCGAATGAAGGATTTTCTTCATATATTCAAAATCGAGACGGGAATTGAGCAGATACCGCAGTTCTTCCTTGAGCTGTTCCGGCTGCTCCCGCACACAGCGGTACAGGTTGACAAGATTGCTGTTAAAGTCGTTGAATACCTCAAAATCGCTGCCGGGCGATTTATGGAACAGCACCCAGCCCGCACCGCCGAACACTTCGATATATCGCTTGTAGTTCAGCGGAAACCGGGCAAGGATTTCGTCCCGCAAGGCCTTTTTTCCGCCAACCCATGCCATAAAGCTGTTAATCTCTTTCACCGCCCATCTTTGGAAAATGCGAAGCATTTTCGGGCGTGAATTCGGTTTGTTTCAAAATTAGTGAAATCATATCATTCACGCTTACCTCCTTTACGGAGGCGTCTGCGTGTATGAAAACCGCAGGAAACAGAAAAAGAGGTCGTTTTCCATGTACGGTGTTCCATACACGCAAAACGACCTCTTTTGTTAATCTCTGTTATTCAGTTTTTCTCTGAGCCTGTGGATTTCCTGCTCGCAGCGACAGATACGATTGATCTGTATGCAGCACAGGATTACCGCGGCAATGCAGCCGCCGAGTAGCAGACCGATGAGAAAGTTCAGCACAGCTTCATCACCTCGCTTTCCTCCTGCGGCGCATCCGAACGGAGGAATTCCCCGAGCGTTTGTTCACCGCCGATGAAGTTCGGTTCGGTATCATCGGTAAAGGGGATATATCCCTCCGCGCCGAAATCCAGCGGTTCTTTCGTGATAACGCTGCCGCCGTGATTAACGCCGACCTTTGGTTCGACAGAACAGAAGCAACCGCCGTCATCGCTGTGGCGCAGGTGATAGCAATACAGCCCCTGCGGGATATCCGCGTCGGTCAGCCTGCCGTTGGTAAACAAGGCGAATTTGCCGAGCAACTCAATCTGCTGGTATTCCTCATTTTCCGCATTGATATATTCTGTGCCGCTGGCATTCAGGTACAAATCCCAATCGGAGGGATCATGCTCCCACGTTGAGCAGGCGAACTCAATCGCTTCCTTTTCACCTTCCGGGAAGTATTCCTCAATTCGCTCCCCGGCTTTGTAGCTGTATCTGCCGCAGTTTTGGCCGATATCCTCGTCCGCCCATTCGTGTTCCAGCTCAATATCGGGAAACATTTCCGTCAGCTTTTCAAGAACAGGGTGCGGCGCAGACCATGCGGTCTGGAAGCGCAGGCTGTCACCGTCGTGGTAATCTACACCGCCCTCGTCGTATCCGTAGGCGTTCCACTTGGTTCCCCAATTCCGGACGCACCACTCGTACCATGTGGGCGTGCCGAACTGCCGGATATTATTCCAGGCGGTTTTGCCCAGCTCCCATTCTTCGCGGCGGATATCTGTCCGCTGGCGGAGGAAAACTTTTTCGCTCTCCGCAGGGATGTTTTCAAGCGCTTTAAGGGTGTCATCGGCTGACCGTCCGAAGGTGTATACCTCGATAAAATTCCGGTAGGCTTTCAGTCCTCTGTCTGTTCGGCTACCTGCTTCGATATTGAGGCTTTTAGGCATGGGAATGATTTTGTTGAAATCCACCGAGCCGACGCCAAGCTCATCGGATTGGATTGCTTCCAGCATTGATCGGATTTTCTCAGGATCACCCTGCAGCGATATATGGTTCGCAACATGATTTGGCATATTTTTCACTCCTTACTGCAATTTCAAATCAAAATCCTGTGATTCGTCCATTTGCTGTTCTTCGGTGAGTTCTTCCGCTGTCAGTGTGCGGAAAGAGTCCTCGCCAGGGACAAGTCCAAGCTGTCTGCCGTTGTCAAAATGACAGTGCAACGTTCCTATATCATCCACGACCCCGACCGTGCCTCTTGTGTTCGATTCAATCGGGCGGGGATCATCTCCCATCTGCAAAAGCACGATTCTTGTGCCGGGCGGGTAGTTGTTCTTCATTCTCTCCGCAAATCTGCGTTCTGCTTCAAATCGGTTCATCCTGTATTCTCCCTTCGTTATAGCTGCATAGTTCCGATGCCTTATCCATAGCGCGCCTCCGATCCATTTAAGACCGCCGCGCCATAACGGGAAATAGCGGCAGCCTGTGCAATGAGACGGAACGCTCTGTCGGAGATGGCTTCCCGATCCGATAGTTCGCACAGGGAAATCTGTTTTTCGCCGGTCTGCAATTCCTTTGCGGCTTTCCAGAGAGCATAGCCGTCTGTGGCAATATCGCCGAGGCGGACATTTTCCAGCTTTATCTTGCCGCTGTCTGTGATATGCAGTTTCGTTTTCATCCACAGGGGATGGTCTGCCGTCAGCAGGTACAGGACGGCCAGCGTCCGATTATCCGGCTTGCGCAGACTGATTTGCTGTGTCTCAAAAATTTGCCTGTGCCGGTCGTTTTGAAAGAGCATGGGGACATCATCCTTTCGGTCGTATATTTGTGAAAGCCGCCTTTGAAACGGAATATGCTTCACATCTGCAAAGGCGGCTTTTACAGCTTCTCTAAAAGAGGCGGCTTTGCAGGAAAGCCGAATATCCAGCACCGGACAAACTTTCATAACGCAGCCGTTCCTTTTTCTGTAGTAGAGGCAGAGCCTGCAATCGCAGTCTTTTTTTCTATATCGGTATGGGCTGCGGTTCCGACCGCCGCCCCGCTGCCTGCTGCCCGGCGGTCGTTTCATCATGGCTTCTATGCTATTGAGAGAAGGGGTATTGGTAAAATACATTTTTAATTGCTCCTTTATCGTGAAATAAGAACCTGACCCGCCAACGCAATCACAGATTGCGGGCGGGTACCCCGGAACCTTGTTGCTTACGCAATGAAAAAAGCCCGAAGTCTTATGCAAAACTTCGGGCAGTAGGTAACAAAAAACGGCGGACAAGTTTTTAATACCTGTCCGCCGCCTGTACGGGTATTTAGTTGTACGGGAGTTCAAAACCGCACACAAAGGGGAAAATGCGTTTTTTCATCTTCAAATATGCGTCTTAAAATCCCGGCTTTAGATAGCAAAAACCCCCGATTGTATCGGGGGTTTTGCGGAACATATCTATTTTATGTTCCTGTTATGGTGCGCCCGAAGGGATTCGAACCCCTGACCTTTTGGTTCGTAGCCAAACACTCTATCCAACTGAGCTACGAGCGCATAGGCTGTCCTTTTGAACAGCATAATAGATTATAGGGGGTTTTCCTCGGAATGTCAAGCGATATTTTTGCATTTTTTCGGTTTTTTCCAAACAAAAGCGGCCGCCCACACGACGGGCGGCCGCTTTTTCCGCACAATAGCGCGCGGTTTCGCTTATTTCTGCTCCGCCATCAGGCCGCAGATCTGATTCGAGAACTCCACCGGGTCCTCCACCGACATCCCCTCGATGAGAAGGGCCTGGGCGTACAGAAGCTGGCTGTAGGTTTTCAGCTTCTCCTTGTCGGTTTCATACAGGGCGGTCAGTGTGGCAAAAATGGGGTGGCTTTCGTTGACCTCCAGCACCCGCTCGGCCTTGACCTTGTTGTCGGTGGGCATGGCGTTGAGCACCTTTTCCATCTCGAGGGACAGCTCGCCGGCGGATGCCAGGCAGACGGGGTGGGTTTTCAGCCGCCGGGACAGGCGCACGGTCTGCACCTTGCCGTCGAGGGCCTCGGTCATGAAGGCGAAGAGATCCTTGTTTTCCTCCTGCTGCTTCTGCTCCTCTTCCTTCTCCTCCGGGGTATCCAGATCGAGATCGCCGGCGGAGACCGACTTGAACTCCTTGCCGTCCAGGTCATGGAGCACCTTGAGGGCGAATTCGTCCACATCCTCGGTCAGATAGAGGATTTCATAGCCCTTGTCCCGTACCAGCTCGGTCTGGGGCAGCTTTTCGATTTTTTCCACCGACTGGCCGCAGGCGTAGTAGATGCAGGTCTGGCCTTCCTTCATCCGGGAGACGTACTCGGCGAAGGTCACCGGCTTTTTCTCGGTGGAGGAGTAGAACAGCAGCAGATCCTTCAGGACGTCCTTGTTGCGGCCGAACTCGTTATACACCCCGTATTTCAGCTGCAGGCCGAAATTTTTGAAGAAGGTCTCGTATTTCTCCCGATCGTTTTCCAGCATGGAGAGCAGCTCGGACTTGATTTTCTTTTCCAGGCGGGAGGCGATGATCTTCAGCTGCCGGTCGTGCTGGAGCATCTCGCGGGAGATGTTCAGGGAGAGATCCTGGCTGTCCACCAGGCCCTTGACAAAGCTGAAGTGATCGGGCAGCAGGTCGGCGCATTTGTCCATGATGAGCACGCCGCTGGCGTACAGCTGCAGGCCCTTCTCGTAGTCCCGGCTGTAGTAGTTATAGGGGGCGCGGGCGGGGATGAACAGCAGGGCGTTGTAGGTCGCGGCGCCCTCGGTGCTGGAATGGATGACCCTGGCCGGGTTCTCGAAGTCGTGGAACTTCTCTTTATAGAAAGCGTTGTAATCCTCTTCGGTCAGCTCACTTTTGTTTTTCTTCCACAGGGGCACCATGCTGTTGAGGGTTTCCACCTCGGTATAGGTCTCGTATTCGCTGTCGCTGCCCTCCTTCAGGCGGCTGCGCTCCATCTCCATTTTGATGGGGTAGCGGATGTAATCGGAATACTTCTTGACCAGGGCCTGCAGCCGGTAGGGCTCCAGAAATTCGTCATAGTTCTCGTCGTCCGCGTTCGGCTTGATGTGCAGGATGATGCGGGTGCCGTGGTCCTCTTTCTCGCAGGGCTCCACCGTGTAGCCCGCCGCACCGTGAGACTCCCAGCAAAAGGCTTCGTCCGCGCCGAAGGCCCGGCTTTCCACCCGCACGCAGTCGGCCACCATGAAGGCGGAGTAAAAGCCCACGCCGAACTGGCCGATGATGTCCACGTCCTCCTTGGCCTCGTTCTCCTTTTTGAAGGCCAGGGAGCCGCTCTTGGCGATGGTGCCGAGGTTGCTCTCCAGCTCCTCCTTGGTCATGCCGATGCCGTTATCCTCCAGGGTGAGGATCCGGTTGTCCTTGTCCGCCGTGAGCTGGATGGTGAAATCCTCCCGGCTGACGCCGGTGACGTCGGCGGTCAGCGACCGGTAATACAGCTTGTCCATCGCGTCGCTGGCGTTGGAAATCAGCTCCCGCAGGAAAATCTCCTTATGGGTGTAGATCGAGTTGATCATCAGGTCCAGCAGCCGCTTGGATTCGGCCTTGAACTGTTTGGTTCCCATTGCAATCCCTCGCTTTTACATGTTGTACCGGGGCGGCGAAGAGTGTTAGCACTCGCCGCGCCAGAGTGCTAAAATAGAGTATAATCCAATTGAAGAGAAAGCGCAAGGCGTATTTGTTAAAAAATTGTAAAAGCTGATAAGGGAACGATTTCCGGAAAGGGGAAGGGGGCGGATTCGCGGGAAAAGCGGTAGACTTTTTGACGGACATGTTGTATATTAAGTTAGATACAATTCTTTAGCAAAGGCAGCGCGGGGGTTCACCCCGCTGAATAAAGGGAGATTCCATATGCCGAACAAAAAACGCAGACGAAAAAGACGGCGGGCGCTGCGCATACTGGTGGTCGCCCTGGGGGCGGTCGCGGTCGTGGGCGCGGCAGCCGGCCTGGTGGGCGGCGCCATCTGGCTGGCCGTGGCCCATCCGGACAAGCCTTCCTCCGGCCAGTCGGAGCCGGCGGGCCCGCCGGCTTCCTCGGCCGCATCCGCGACGCTCCCCGCCGCGACAACCGACGAGCCCGCGGAGACGACGACCCCCGCTCCGGCGCGGCCGGCCACCACCACACGCAGAGCGGCCACCCCTGGCTCCACCACCCGCGGTTCCACCACCGCGGCGGCGGTGGATACGCAGGCGCTCAACCAGAAGCTCGACGACATTCTGGCGAAAAACGGGCGCACGCCCAAGGCCATCTACGACTATGTGCACGGGCACATGACCTATAAGAGCATGGCGCGGGGCAGCTCCTATGAGGAGATGGCTCTGTACGCTATCAAATACGGCAAGGGCTCCTGCTACCAATTCACCGCGCTGACCTATCTGCTGCTCAAACGGGCGGGCTACGACGCGTATTACATCGACGGCAACGGCTGGCAGGGCGGCGGGCCGCACACCTGGGTGATGGCCTATTTCGACGGGGGCTGGTATTTCATCGATTCCGTGTACGTCCGTTCCGCCAAGCTGACGCGGGCCGATCTGCTCCGCATCGGGTACAAGTGGGACGAAAGCCAATACCCCGCCTGCACCTGAGAACGGGAGCGGGCCGCCGGAAAGGACGGGATTTCATGACACGCAACCGACGGCTGGCCGCCGGCTTACTGACGGCGGCGGGCCTTATCGCGATGCTGGGAGGCTGCACGCCCGCCGCGCCGGCGGACGGGGACGCGTCCTCCCGCGCGCAAACCCCGGCGACGACGGGCACGGCGGCGCCGCCCCCCCCGCCCGAGGAGGCGGTGACCGACCCGGTCACCGGCGTGCTGTGCGTAAACGCCAACCTGACGGGCAAGACGGACAGCCAGTTCGAGCTGCCGCTGGCGGGGGCGACCGGGTACGCGTCGGTTCCGCTGAGCCTGACGGCCACGGCGGGAGGGACGGACAAGACGGCGGAGCTGAAAGCGGGGGAAGCCTTCCGCATCCTCGAGGAGCAGGGGGACAGCTGGCGGGTGGAAACCAGGGGCGGCGCGTCCGGCTGGGTGCCCCACCGGTACGCCTTTGTCAACCTACCGGATATCCTGCCCTCCATCGTGTACGACATCACCAACGCCGACGCCTCGGTGTTCGTCAGCGCGGGCAAGGACATCCCGGGCATCACGGGACAGAAGCTGTACGACAGCCGGATGCTCAACGAGAGGCTGGAGGACAACGAATACCTGGTGCCGGTGCTCTACGCCATGGCAAAGAAGATAGCGGCGGCCCAGAAGGCCGCCCTTGCCAAGGGGGACACGCTGGTCATAGTGGAGACCTTCCGGCCGCTGGACACCCAGCTGCTGGTGGCCAAGCAGCTGGGTGCCCTGAGCGACGCGGACAGCGAGGTGCGCCGGGGAATTTCCACCGCGCCCTGGGGGATCGGCTGGTTCATCGCCAACCAGGTGTCCACCCATCAGAAGGGGTGCGCCATGGACGTGACGCTGGCCAAGCTGAAAACGGTGCGCCGCTACCGCAGCGGCGCGTATGTCTACAGCCGGGCGTCGCTTTACGAGCCGTACGAGATGCCCACCCCCATCCATGAGCTGAGCAGCCGGGCGGTGTCCCTGGCAAAGCCGGTAAACTCCCGCTCCGCCACCGCGTGGAAGGCGGTGGCGGCCGCCCCCACCATGAACGAGCCGGCGCTCAAGCTGCGGCAGTACTGCACCGACGCGGGCCTGTCCCCCCTGGCGTCGGAATGGTGGCATTTCAACGATCTCGAGGCCAACGCGGCCATCGGCAGCCGCTACATGACCACGGCGTTCCAGGTGGCCGACTGTCTGACCGCCGCCTGCCCCTGATCGGCGGCGGGGCCGGTTTCCGGTCTTGTTTTACGATGAAGTTCCCTTGACCACAAACGCTACGGGCCGAAAGGTGTTACGACGTTTATGACATTCAGTTCCGTGAGTTTTCTCTGTCTGTTCCTGCCGGCGGTGTTTGGGCTGTACCACATCCTGCCGGGGGCGCGGGCGAAAAACGCCCTGCTCATCGCGGCGAGCCTGCTGTTTTACGCCTGGGGCGAGCCGGTGTATATTCTGCTGATGATCCTCTCCGTCCTGGTCAACTGGCTGGCCGGGCGGTGGATCGGGAGCGCCCGGAAGGGCGCCCGGCTGCCCATGGTGCTGGCGGTGGTGTTCAACCTCGCGCTGCTGGGGGTGTTCAAATACAGCGGGTTCCTGATGGAGACCCTGGGCGCGGTGACGGGGCTGGCGCTGCCCGTACCCCGGATCAGCCTGCCCATCGGCATCTCGTTCTTCACCTTCCAGGCCATGTCCTATGTCCTGGACGTGTACTGGAATCCGGGGCAGATGCAGAAAAGCTTTTGGAGGCTGCTCTTATACATCTCTTTTTTCCCCCAGCTGATCGCGGGGCCCATCGTGCGGTACCACGACATCGAGGGGCAGCTTTCCAGCCGGACGGTGACGGTGGACGAGACGGCGGCGGGGCTGCGCCGGTTTCTGGCGGGGCTGGCCAAGAAGATGCTTTTAGCCAACGCCATGGCGGTGGCGGCTGACGGCATTTTCGGCATGGATCTGTCTATTTTGAGCGCGCCGGCGGCCTGGATCGGCGCGATAGCCTATCTGTTCCAGATTTATTTTGATTTCAGCGGGTACAGCGACATGGCCATCGGCCTGTCCCGGATGTTCGGGTTCACCTTTCCGGAAAACTTCCGGTACCCCTACGCGGCGCTGGGGATCAAGGATTTCTGGCGGCGGTGGCACATCTCCCTGTCCGGCTGGTTCCGGGATTATCTCTACATCCCGCTGGGGGGCAACCGCAAGGGGAAGGTTCGTACGTGGCTCAACCAGTTGATCGTCTTTTTCTGCACCGGGCTGTGGCACGGGGCCAACGTCACCTTCATCGTCTGGGGGTTGTTCCACGGGGCGCTGCTCATCGCGGAAAGCAGCGGGCTGCTGAACGTGCGAAAATGGCGGTTCAAGGGACTGGCGCATATGTACACCCTGCTGATGGTGACGGTGGGCTTCGTGATTTTCCGGGCGGACACCATGGGAGACGCCTGGCTGTATCTCAAGGCCATGTTCACCTCCTGGAGCGTGGGCGGGGTTACCCTGCGGCAGGCGGTGGGGTATCTGACCCCGTATTTCCTCCTGCTGACCGCAGCGGCGGCCTTGGCCTGCACACCGGTATGGCCGCGGCTGCAGGAGGCGGCGCGGCGGCGGGCCGAGACGGGAGGCGGCGACGGGCTGGCCCGGGCGGTGCGGGCAGGCTCCTACGCCCTGTCGGGAGCGGCGCTGCTGCTGTGCCTGTTCGCGCTGGCCACCGATTCCTACAACCCGTTTATTTACTTCCGATTCTGATACGAGGCCCATACCCACAGGTGGGAGAGACGCTATGAAGAAGAAACCGATAAAAATCGCCTATGTGGCCCTGGTGCTGGCGGTGTGCGCCTTCCCAGTGTTCACCATGCCGCTGTTCGGCGAGACGGCATCGACGGAGAAGCGGGAGCTGGCCGCGTTCCCCCGCCTGACGAAGGAGGGGGAAGGGTTCAACCTGGCCTTTTTCTCTGAGCTGAACACCTATTTGTCCGAGCATTTCAGCTTCCGCTCCCAGCTGGTGACGGCGGACAGCGTGGCGAAGGCCAGCCTGTTCGGCACATCGTCGGAGGACCAGGTGATCGTGGGCACCGACGGGTGGCTGTATTTTGAAAAGACAATGGACGATTACTGGGGACGGAACGTCCTGGACGAGAGGGGGACGGCCTGCCTGGCCCGGACGGTGGAGCTGATGCAAGAGTATGTGCAGGGGGCGGCCTTCGCCTTCGCCGTGGTGCCCAACAAGAACACGGTATATCCCGAGCACATGCCCTACTATACTCTGAAAACGCCGGATCCCACCAACCGGGAGCGGCTGGCCGCCGCCCTGGGCCCCCGTTCCTACGTCACCGATCTGACCGCGGTGCTCAGGGCGCCGGGGGAACTGCTGTATCACAAGCGGGACTCTCACTGGAACACGCTGGGGGCGCTGGCGGGCTATAACGCGGTGATGGACACGCTGGGGCTGCCCCATGAGGATTACGCGGACACGCCCCGGAGCGTACAGCGGATCTGGGACGGGGATTTGGACGCGATGCTGGATCCGGGGCTGGGACGCAAGGACGATCAGGTGGTGCTGGACACGACGTGGCATTACCGGTACACCTCCTCCTTTCGCAGCGAGGAGGACATCACCATCACCACCGAAAACGACAGGGGAACCGGCCGGCTGCTGATGTTCCGGGATTCCTTCGGCAACGCGGTGCTGCCCTTTTTCGCGCAGGCGTTCCGGGAGGCGGAGTTTTCCCGCGCCGTGCCGTACCGGCTGGATTTGACGGCGGCGCGGCAGGCGGACGCGGTGGTGGTGGAGATCGTGGAGCGCAATCTCCCCGACTTGACCGTCCGCGCCCCGGTGATGCCCGCCCCCCGGCGGGATCTGCCGGGGGATGCCCCAGCCGACGGGAGCGCGGCGGCGCGTATCAAGACGCGCACGTCCCATGGCTTCCTCCACGTATACGGCGAGTTGGACGCGCGTTACAGCGGCAGCACAGCCGTCTATCTGCGGGCGGGCGGCGTCGGCTATGAGGCGTTTCCCATCCGGGAGGAGGCGCTGCTGGACGAGGGAGAGGGCGCGGGCTTTTCGGCCTACCTGCCCCCCGAGGCGGCGGATGGGCCGATCGAGCTGCTGGCCGAACAAGACGGGACCGTCACGGTCCTGGGAACCATCCAGCCCGCGCATGAAGCGACGGGCGACTGACTAGGAAAGGCAGGATGCTTACAATGAAAAAGTGGTTGAGCGTATGGGCGGCGGTGCTGCTGCTCCTTCTGGGGCTGACGGCATGCCAGGATAAGGGGGCGGACAGCTCTTCGGGCAGCCGGGCGATTGGGGATTTCCAGGCCGTGGGCGTGAGCGTGGCGCTGGGGCAGGAATATACCGAGGCGCTGGGGAACAGCCTGGGCGGCGCCACCGACGTGGTGGAGGCGCCCAGCTGCCATTACGACGGGATGGACACCATCTACACCTTCGCGGGCTTTGCGCTGTATACCTACCGTGCGGAGGATAAGAGCATCATTTATCTCATCGAGCTGAAGGACGACACGGCCGCCACCCGGGAGGGGGCCAAGGTGGGCATGACCGCCGGGGAGATCGAGGCGCTGTACGGCACCGGCTACACCGAAAGCGGGGTCATCCGCAGCTATCCCCTGGGCAAGGACGCGACGCTGGATTTCACCATGGAGGACGGCAAGGCGGCGCTCATCGAATACGTGGCGAAATAACAAAAGAGACAGACGGACGTGTCCGGCTGTCTCTTTTTGTTCCTGAAAAGCGGAGAAGGGCGCGCATGTTAGGAAAACGGGCGGATATGGAAAACAAAATGGGTGGCGTTTGTCCTTATCAAACGATATAATACGACTATATCGGATAAGGAGGAAAACCCCATGAATTTAGGAAACAGTTTATTTCATGCAAGGAAAAAACGCGGCCTTTCGCAGGAGGAGGTGGCGGAGAAGCTGGGGGTCAGCCGGCAGACCGTTTCAAAATGGGAAACGGACGAGACCATTCCGGATATCCGTCAGGCGAAAAAAATGGCCGTGCTGTACAACCTGCCACTCGATGACCTGATTGCTTTTGACGTTGACGTAAAGGAGATCCAGGAGATTATCGATAAAACCAGCGAGGAAGCGGAAGAAAAAATCGACTGGACAAAGGCGTGGGGAAGAAAGTACCCGATTCTGGTCCGTTATCAAAAGGAGGTCAATGTTCCCGGCTATGCCCGGCGGCTGGCCGCCATGCTGGATGAATTGCGGCAGGAGTACTCGTATAGTGAACAGGATGCGATGCTGGTGCTGAAGGATATACTATACACGGTCTGGAAGAGCCGGAAAAGCTGACGAGGCGCCGATTGGCCGGAGCCGGTGATGGTGTATTCCCCGCCGCCGTCCAGGGAGGCGGCGGAGCGAGCGCCTACGATATTCTTAAGGCCCCGTGAAGGCGGAATCATAGTGTACAACCCCTCCGGCATACAGTGGACTGGAAGGGGGCGAGGCCATGAAGCCGCCTGTATTTGTGGTCACCGAGGCGTTCCGCCGACCGGACGAGGAGGAACGGCGGGCGTTTGTGCAGCGGGAGCTGCTCCGGTACATCGAGGCGCTGCGGAGGGCGGAGAGATGAGCCGCGCGGCGCTGTACTGCCGGCTGAGCAAGGAGGACGAGACGGCGGGGCCGGGCGGGGAGTCGGAGAGCATCCAGAACCAGAAGGCGCTGCTGGCCGCTTACGCGCAGGACAAGGGCTGGGAAATCGCCGGGGTGTACAGCGACGAGGATTATTCGGGGGCGGATCGGGATCGGCCGGGGTTCCGCCGGCTGCTGGCCGACGCCGAGGCGCGGCGGTTCGACATCCTGCTGGTCAAGACCCAATCCCGGTTCACCCGGGACATGGAGCTGGTGGAGCGGTATCTCCACCGGGATTTTCTGCTGTGGGGGATCCGATTCATCGCGCTGGTGGATCGGGTGGACACCGGAGTGCAGGGGGGCAAAAAGGCCCGGCAGATAAACGGGCTTATCAACGAATGGTATCTGGAGGATTTATCCGACAATATCCGGGCGGTGCTGGATTTCAAGAGGCGGGAGGGACGGTTCATCGGAAGCTTTGCGCCTTACGGATACCGGAAGGACGAGGCGGATCACAACCGGCTGGTCCCCGACCCGCAGGCGGCGCAGGTGGTGCGGGAGATATTCCGGCGGTATCTGGCGGGAGAGGGGACGGCGCGGATCGCGGCCGGACTCAACGCGGCGGGGGTGCCCAGCCCCACGGCCTACAAGCAGGAGGAGGGGCAGCGTTACCGCAACGCGGGGCAGGCGGCGGCGACGCCGCTGTGGAGCCGCACCACGGTCTCCCGGATCCTGCGCAACCCGTTGTACACGGGGGTGGTGGTGCAGGGGAAGCGGCGCAAGCCCAGCTACAAATCCAAGGTGCTGCTCAGCATGCCGCGGGAGGACTGGGTGGCGGTGCCGGGGGCCTGCGCGCCGCTGGTGGACGCGGCGGATTTCGGAGAGGCGGGGCGGCTGCTCGAGGCGCACACTCGCTCGTCGGGGCAGGGGGAGCGGCACCGGCTGGCGGGGCTGGTGTTCTGCCAGGACTGCGGGGCGGCCATGATCAAGGTATCCAGCCGGTACAAGGGGGAGACGCACAGCTATCTGCGGTGCGGGCGGTACGCCGCCGACCGGGGGCAATGCGCCTCCCACGCGGTGCGGCTGGACTATCTGGAGAATTTGGTGACGGGGCGGCTGTGGGAGCTGCTTGTCCGGTGGTTTTCACCGGAGGAGGTGCCGCCTTACCGGCCGGACGAGGAGTTGGAGGAGGCGGTGAGCCGGGAGGCGGCGTTGCTCAAGGGGGAGATTGGCCGGCGGGAGCGAGCGCTGAAGGAGCTGTATCTCGACAAGGCCTCCGGGCTGCTGACGGCCGAGCAGTTCCGGGAGATGAGCGGCGACTATGCCCGGGAGAAGGCGGCCATGAGCGAGCGGCTGGCCCGGCTGGAGGAGACGATGGCCCGGCAGGCACAGCCGGAGCCTGCCGGGCGGGCGCTGGAGGATTTCGTGGACAGGGAGGCGATGCCGGCCCAGCTGCTGGCGGCGTTCGTGGAGCGAATAGAGGTCGGGACGCGGGACGGCGGCGGACGGCAGGCGGTTCGGATCGCGTGGAAGATTTAGGGAACCGGCGGGCGCTGGTTCAGACAGAGGACAATGGGGAAACCGTCGCCTAGGGGATGAAAAACACCGTGGGAACACCGTGACTCGAAAAAGCGAAGAGGATGCTGCTAATTTTGCAGCATCCTCTTCGCTTTTTTGTTTTCAGGCGGGGATCGACAAAAGCCCGCCCGGAGGGGCAGGCTTTCGGATGGATACGGGGGAATGGCTTATTCGGCGAAGCCGGATTCCACCAAGGTGACCAGGCCGTCCACTGCGCTTTCTTCGTCGGCGCCGTCGGCGATGATGCGGATGTTGGTGCCGCCGACAATCCCCAAGGACAGAACGCCCAGCAGGCTCTTCGCGTTGACGCGGCGCTCTTCCTTTTCCACCCAGATGGAGGATTTGAATTCATTGGCTTTCTGGATAAAGAAAGTCGCGGGACGGGCATGCAGCCCCACTTGATTCTGAACCAGCACATCTTTTACATACATATCGATTAATCTCCCTCTCAATATCGTAAAGCATCTATCGCCGCAAAGGGCGCTTATCCGGCCAGTAGGCAATGGGAAAAAGACGGTTTCTCCGCCTTGCTGTCTTATTATACCACAAATGTATGCCCCGTCAATCGCTTTTGTCCACAGAAATCGGGAAAAACCGCAATTTTGGTTCTCTGCCCTATTTTCCGGGAAGCGCCGGTTCGTGGTTTGTCACTAATCACGGAAACCGTTAATAACTTTTGTAGAGAAAATCGAAGTCTCGCCTTAAATACACCACATTTACTGGAAATGGACACAAAAATGACAGGGAAGCCTCCGCCGTCGGCCGGCTCACTCGTCAGGGGTTTGTTGTAAAAACGCCCGATCTTCCGGGGTAAGTTCCGCCTTTTCCAGCATGTCTGGCCGATGGCGGCGGGTGCGCAGCAGGGACTGCTGGCGGCGCCACCGGGCGATGTTGAGATGGTGGCCGGTGAGGAGCACGTCGGGGACCGGCCGGCCCTCCCAGACCGCGGGACGGGTATACTGCGGGTATTCCAGCAGGCCGGCGTAATGGCTCTCCTCGGTGAAGCAGCCCTCCTCCGAGAGCACGCCGGGCACCAGGCGGGACACGCAGTCCACCAGAGCCAGGGCGGGCAGCTCACCGCCGGTGAGCACATAGTCGCCCATGGAAATCTGCTCGTCCACCAAGGCATCAAGCACCCGCTCGTCCACCCCCTCGTAGTGGCCGCAGAGAACGCAGAAGCGGGGAAGCTGCGCCAGTTCCTTGGCCCGCTGCTGGGTTAGCACCGCGCCTTGGGGGGACATATAGATGAGGTGGGGCCTCACACCGCCATCGGCGCAGACGGCGCGGAAGCAGTCGGCAATGGGCTGAGCGTTCATCACCATGCCCAGGCCGCCGCCGTAGGGATAATCGTCCACCTGCTTTTGCTTATTGAGGGTATAGTCCCGGATCTGGTGACAGCGGATATCCAGCAGGCCCTTGGCCTGAGCGCGGCCGATGATGCTTTCGTCCAGCACGGCGCGGCACATATCCGGGAACAGGGTGAGCAAATCGATTCTCATGCGTCAAACAGTCCTTCCAGGGGGCGCAGCCGGATGACGTCGGCATCCAAGTTTACCTCCACGATCACCGACGGGATAGCGGGAATGAGAATTTCACGCCCATCCTCCATCGCCATGTGATAGACGGGGTTGGCCCCGGTTTCGCTGACGGCGGTCAGGGTGCCGTAGGGATGGCCGCTGTCCGCGTCCACAATGGCCATGCCGATCAAATCCTTAATAAAATACCGCCCCGCCGGCAGCTTCAGATCCGCGCGGGCGAGATAGAGCAGCCTCCCCCGCAGGGCGGAGGCGTCCTGCACGGTGTCCACCCCGTCCAGCTTGGCCAGGGCGATGTTTTTATGAGGGCGGGACTTGACCCGGACGGGGGACGCGCCCGCCTTATCCCAGTACAGCGTGGTCAGGGTGGCGAACAGGGCGGGGGAATCGCACCAGGGCTGCACCCGCACTTCACCCCGCACCCCATGGGTGCCCACGATTTGCCCGGCCTCGAGAAACGCCTGCTTCGGCATACGGCTGGCTCCTTCCTTTCCATGGTTCAACAGAATACATTGATTATACGGGCGGGGGACAGGTTTGTCAACCGGCGCGGCGGTCACAAAAAAGCCGGCGGCCTTGCGGGCCGCCGGCTTTCGGAATTAAATGGAAATTTCGTGGGCCATGCGGTAGAGCTCGAAATCGAAGGGCTTTTTCATTTGCAGCGCTTCCTCGATGTCGTAGTCCAGAATGTGATCGTTCTGGATGGTGACCACCCGGTTGCTCTTGCCGTCGAGCAGGAGGAGGACGGCGTGATAGCCCATCTCGCTGGCCAGCACCCGATCCCGCAGGGAGGGGGAACCGCCCCGCTGCACGTGGCCGAGGATGGTGGCGCGGGTCTCAATGCCGGTGCGGGCCTGGATCTTCTCCGACATCTCGATGACGTGGCCCACCCCTTCGGCGACGATGATGATGAAATGCTTCTTGCCGGTGGCGGAGGTGGCAAACATCCGCTCGATGATATCCTTCTCGAAATCAAAGGGGATTTCGGGCACGATGATGCTGGTGGCGCCGCAGGCGATGCCCACGTTCAGCGCGAGATACCCCGCGCGGCGGCCCATGACCTCCACCACGCTGCACCGGTCATGCGACTGGGCGGTGTCCCGCAGCTTGTCGATCATTTCCATGCAGGTGTTCAGGGCGGTATCGTAGCCAATGGTGTGTTCACAGCAGGAGATGTCGTTATCGATGGTGCCGGGGATGCCGATGCAGGGCATGCCGTGGCGGGTCAGATCCTGCGCGCCGCGGAAGGAACCGTCGCCGCCGATGACCACCACGCCTTCGACGCCGTTGTCCCGGCAGGTCTGCACCGCCTTCTGAATGCCCTCCTCGGTGCAGAATTCGGGGCTGCGGGCGGTGTACAGCATGGTGCCGCCGCGGTGGATGATATCCGAGACGCTGCGCAGATTCATCTCCACCAGATCCCCGTGGATCAGGCCGTTGTACCCCCGGTAGACGCCGAGAACCTGCACGCCCCGGCTCAGAGCGGTACGCACGACGGCGCGTACCGCGGCGTTCATGCCGGGAGCGTCGCCGCCGCTGGTCAGTACGGCAATTTTTTTGATGGCCATAACGAATTTCTCTCCTATCCATCCCCGGAACTGGCCGGGGTAGAAATTACAAATGTCCTGCAAACAGCGCCCCGCCGGAACGGTCCGGCGCTGAACGGTATACGAACTTATTCTACCAGATTGTCAAGAAGATATCAATCCTGTATTTATCTAAGAAACCGCCCGTTTTTTGATGTATATTCGACATGTTGACGGCGGGTTCGCGCGAAATAACACGTGTTAATCGACCAGGGCCACGTTCTCCTCCCCCAGCACCCGGCACAGTTCTTCGAGCAGGGGGGCGTTGGGCCAGATCCAGAGGCTGCGGGGGGCCCGCACCAGCTTGCCGGTATCGGTGAAGCGGATATACACCGGCTCCTCCCCTTCGAAGATGGCCAGCAGGTTTTCCGCCCGCTTATAGGCCGGGCAGTCCTTGGAGGGCAGGCGCAGATATAGGCCGTGCCGGCTGGAACGGGGCTTGGGGGCGGAGGGAGGAGGCGCGGCGGCGGCCCGGGGGTTCTCCGGCCGGGCGGGAGGGACCGCCGCCGGATCGGGAGCCTCGGAAAACCGATCGGCCAGGAGCTTGGGTTCCTCCTCTTCCCGGACGCTCAGCCGGCCCTGCACCAGCACCACGGTCCCCGCCTGCACCAGCGGGCCGTAGCGGGACAGGGTTTGGGGAAACACCAGCAGCTCCATGGCCCCGTAGAGATCCTCGAACTGGACATAGGCCATGACCCCGCCGTTTTTGGTCGTCTGGGTGCGCACGGCGCCGATCATGCCGAGCAGCTGCACCTGGGCGCCGTCGGCATAGCCGCCGCTCCCCTCCTCTAGAGAGGTGAGGATGCGGTCTATCCGGGCGGCCCGCAAGGTCTTATACAGCGGGGCATAGGGAGCCAGAGGGTGGCCGGAGAGATAGAGACCCGCCACCTCCTTTTCCATGGCCAGCAGCTCGGCATAGGGCAGCTCGGGCACGTCGGGCAGGGGGATCTCGTCGTTCCCCTCCAGGCCGGGGGTGTCGAAGAACCCCATCTGACCGTCCAGATTGCGCCGGTTCTGATCGTCGAGCTGATCGATCACCCGATCGGCAATTTCCAGCATCTGCCGCCGGTTGGCCCCCAGGCCGTCCAGCGCGCCGCAGCGTATGAGGCTGTCCAGGCCGCGGCGGTTGAATTCCCGGCAGGGGGAGAGGCGCTTGCAGAAGGTGTAAAAGCTGCGGTAGGGGCCGTTTTCCTCCCGCTCCCGCGTCAGCTCCGCGATGAAGCCGCCGCCCAGGTTTTTCACCGCCAGCAGGCCGAAGCGGATATGGTCCCCCGAGACGGTGAAGCCGGCGGTGCTCTCGTTGACCGAGGGGGGGAGCACCTGGATGCCCAGCCGCTCGCATTCCCCGATGTAGCCGGCCACCTTGCCGCTGCCCAGGACGCTGGTCAGCAGGGCGGCCATGTATTCCCGGGGATAGAAGCATTTCAGATAGGCCGTTTGGTAGACCACCATCGCGTAGGCGGCGGCGTGGGGCTTGTTGAAGGCGTAGGATGCGAATGCGGACATGTCGTTAAAAATAACATCCGCTATTTTTTCTGGAACGCCGCGACGGTCGCAGCCTTCCACCACCACGGCTCCGGTTTCATCGGTCAGGCCGTGGAGAAAGATCTCCCGTTCCCGGGCCATGACGTCGTGCTTCTTCTTGGACATGGCGCGGCGCACCACATCTGCCCGGCCCAGGGAGTAGCCCGCCAGCTCGCGGAACACCTGCATGACCTGCTCCTGATAGACGATGCAGCCGTAGGTGACGCTGAGGATAGGCTCGAGGCGGGGATGAAGATACCGCACCTGCTCCGGATGGTGGCGGTTGTGGATATATTTGGGGATGGAATCCATGGGGCCGGGGCGGTAGAGGGAGATCACGGCGATGAGATCCTCGAAGCGGTCGGGCTTCAGGCTCATGAGTACCCGCTTGAGGCCGGAGGATTCCATCTGAAACACGCCGTCGCTGTTGCCGGCGGAGAGCATGTCGTAGACCTCCTTGGCGTCCAGGGGCAGGCCCTCCACCGCAAAGCCGGGCTCCCGGCGGCGGATCAGCTTTTCGGCGTCGGCAATGACGGTCAGGTTGCGCAGGCCGAGAAAATCCATTTTCAGCAGGCCCAGCTCTTCCAGATTCTTCATGGGGTACTGGGTGGCGACAGCCTCGCTGTTGACGCACAGAGGGACGAAATCGCTGACCGGGCGGGGGGCGATGACCACCCCGGCGGCGTGGGTGGAGGCATTGCGGGGCATCCCCTCCACTTTCTTGGCCATATCCACCAAGCGGCGCACCTGGGGATCCGTCTCCACACACTCCCGGAAGGCCTTGGACTGCTCGAGGGCCTTGTCCAGGGTCATATTCAGCTCCCAGGGGACCAGCTTGGCCACCTTGTCGGCCAGGGAGTAGGGCATGGCCAGGGCGCGGGCCACGTCCCGGATGGCGGCGCGGGCCGCCATGGTGCCGAAGGTGATGATCTGTGCCACCCGGTCGGCCCCGTATTTTCGAATTACGTAGTCGATGACCTGCTGGCGTTTCTCGGTGCAGAAATCAATATCGAAGTCGGGCATGCTCACCCGCTCGGGATTGAGAAACCGCTCGAAAAGCAGGTTGTATTTCAGCGGGTCGATGGCGGTGATGCCGATGCAGTAGGCGCACAGGCTGCCGGCGCCGGAACCGCGGCCCGGCCCCACCGGAATGGCGTGGGTTTTGGCGTAATGCACATAGTCGTGGACAATGAGATAGTAGTCCACATAGCCCATCTGCTCGATGGTGTCCAGCTCATAGCGCAGGCGTTCGGTCACTTCAGGGGACGGGGATTCCCCATACAGCCGGTGCATCCCCTCGGTGCAGAGCTGCTCGAAGTAAGCGGTGCTGTCCCCGCCGGGGGCGTCGAAGGTGGGGAGCTTCAGCTTGCCGAATTCCAGCTCCACCCGGCAGCGCTCCGCGATGCGCACGGTGTTGTCGAAGGCCTCGGGAACGGCGGGGAACAGGGCGCGCATCTCCTCCTCCGATTTGAGGTAGAATTCCTCGGTGGCGAAGGCCATGGGGCTGGGGTCGTCCACGGTGGTGCCGGTCTGGATGCAGACCAGCACCTTCTGCATCTGGGCATCCTCCCGGCGCAGATAGTGGGCGTCGTTGGTGCAGACCAGGGGGATCCCGGTCTGAGCAGAGAGGCGGAGAATTTGAGGATTGACAGCCTTCTGCTCGGGCAGGCCGTGATCCTGCAGTTCGAGAAAATAGTTGTCCGGGCCGAACAGATCCCGGTACCACAGGGCGATGGCCTTTGCGCCGTCGAAGTCGCCCCGGCGCAGAGCGCGGGGAATTTCCCCGGCCAGGCAGGCGGACAGGGCGATGAGGCCCTCGTGGTACTGGGTGAGCAGCTCCCTGTCCACCCGGGGGCGGCTGTAAAACCCTTCCGTCCAGGCGGCGGAAACCAGCTTGACCAGGTTGCGGTAGCCGGTTTCGTTCTCGCACAGCAGCACCAGGTGGCTGTGCTCGCTGTCCACGCCGTGCACCTTGTCGTGCCGGGTGCGGGCGGCCACATAGACCTCGCAGCCGAGAATGGGGTGCACACCCGCCTTTTCGGCGGCCTTATAAAAGTCCACCACGCCGTACATGACGCCGTGATCGGTGATGGCCACCGCGGTCTGGCCCAGCTCCCGGGCGCGCTCCACCAGCCCCTCGATGCGGCAGGCGCCGTCCAGGAGGCTGTATTCACTGTGAACATGGAGATGGGCGAAGCCGGACATAATCCATCACATTCCTTTCGGTCAGGGCAGCTTGTCCGCGTGTTCCACAATGCGGCGCAGCCGGTGGTTGATGCCGGATCGGCTCAGCGGCGGATCCATGGTCTCTCCCAGCTCTCTGAGGGACATATCGGGATTTTCCAGCCGCAGGCGCGCCACCTCGCGCAGTTCCTCGGGCAGCAGTGCGAGGCCGCCGTGGGCCTCGATTTTCCGCACCGCGTCCAGGTGGACGGCGGCGGCGGCCACGGTTTTGTCGATGTTGGCGCTCTCGCAGTTGGTGACCCGGTTGGCGTTGTTGCGGATGTCCTTGACCATTTTGATCCCCATCAGCTCCAGGGAGGCGTTGGTCGCGCCCATGAGGGTCAGGCAGTCCTCAATCTGCTCGCTTTCCTTGAGATAGACAACCTGGGCGCCCTTGCGGCAGACCTGCTTGGCATGAAAGCCCAGCTCCCGCAGCAGGGCCAGGAGATCGCGGCAGAGGTTGTAATAGGGGACGCTGAATTCCATATGGTAGCCGCTGGCGGGGTCGATGACCGCGCCGCAGGCGAGGAAGGCGCCCCGCAGCAGGGCGGGCGCGCAGCCGTCGCATTCCAGGTTGGCCCGATTGAGGCGGACGGCGAGATCGGCGGGGCTGTGGCCGAAGCGCTCCAGCACCCGGGCGCGGGGGGCGTCCCCCTCCACCGACACGATGCAGAAGCCGCCCCGGCGGGGCAGGGTCTGCACGGCTGGCGGCGCGATGCCGCACACGTCGGCGGCCAGCGCGCTGTATAGGTGGGCCACGGCGGCGTGCTCGGTCTGTAGGGACATGCGGGAGCCGGTAAAGGCGTGGCCGAACTCCAGCAGGCCGTAGGCCAGCGCGGCGCGGCAGCAGGGCTTGTCGGCGGTCAGCTCCGCCAGCTCCTGTTTGACTTCGGAGGAAAAGGACATGGCCCATCACATTCCTTTCGCGTTCGGGGCGGCGGCCGGCGGCAGTTGCAAAAAACTGCCTGCGGGGCGCAGCATCGCCCGCAAGCAGTTTTCATCAGGCAGCCGGGCGTTTTCCCGTTCAGGCTTTTTCGATGTCCCGGTGGTTGACCATGACCCGGTGGCCCATGGCCGCGATATGTTTGGCCAGCTCTTCCGCCAGGGTGACCGACCGGTGCTTGCCGCCGGTGCAGCCAATGGCGATGACCAGCTGGCTTTTGCCCTCGTTGATATACAGGGGGAGGAGGTAATCGATCATGGCGTACATCCGCTCCTGGAAGCCTTTGGTTTCGGACTTTTCCAGCACGTAGTCCCGCACGTCGGCGTCCAGGCCGGTTTTGCGCTTGAGCTCGTCCACATAGAAGGGGTTGGGCAGGCAGCGGACGTCCAGCATCAGGTCCGCTTCCGCCGGGAAGCCGTATTTGAAGCCGAAGGACATGCACTGGATGAGCATGGCCTTGGAGGTGTCGCCCATAAACAGGGTGGTGATCCGCTCCTTGAGCTGGGCGGAGGAGAGGTGGGAGGTATCGATGAGGTAATCGGTGCGGGAGCGGGCGGATTTCAGCAGGGCGCGCTCCATTTCGATAGCCTTGATCACCGAGCCGCCGTTGGCCGCCGCCAGGGGGTGCTTGCGGCGGGTTTCCTTATACCGCCGGGCCAGCACCTGGTCGTCGCATTCCAGAAACAGCAGGGTATAATCCCCGCCCTGGCGCTTGAGCTCGTCCAGGCTTTCGGTCAGGTCGTCGAACAGCTCGCCGCCGCGGGCGTCGATGACGATGGCCACCCGGGACAGGGTTTCCTTGGACTGCAGGCACAGCTCGGCAAATTTGGGAAGCAGTTTGGGAGGCATGTTGTCCACGCAATAAAACCCGATATCCTCCAGCGCGTCCACAGCGCGGGATTTCCCCGCGCCAGACAGGCCGGTCACTATAACAAATTCCACAGGCGCCTCCTCTTTCTATGCCGCACGCTTAAGGTAAGCGACGAATCCAACACGTCTGGCGGTTTGGTGGAGATTAACCACTGGATGGACCCATTGCTTATTAAAATTCTCCGATGAACCGAACTTCCGGCTCCAACTGTACGCCCTGCTCGCGGAACACCCGCTCCTGCACCGCCTCGCACAGACGCAGCACGTCCTGTGCGGTGGCGCCGCCCCGGTTGACCACGAAGCCCGCGTGTTTTTCACTGACCTGGGCGCCGCCGACGGCGAAGCCCTTGAGGCCGCAGCCCTCGATTAGGGCACCGGCGAAGTGGCCGGGGGGACGCTTGAAAAAGCTGCCCGCGCTGGGGTATTCCAGCGGCTGCTTATCCCGGCGGCGGCGCAGCAGCTCCTCCATACGGGCGGCAATCTCCGCCGGATCGCCGGGGGTGAGGCGGAGGGTGGCGGACACCACCATGTCTCCCTCGTCCATGAAGACGCTGTGCCGGTATCCCAGATTCAGCCGATCGGCGGCAAAGGTATGCCGCTTGCCCGTCCGGCTCAGGCCGGTGGCGGACACCAGCACCTGATCCATCTGCCCGCCGTAGGCGCCGGCGTTCATGTATACCGCGCCGCCCACCGCGCCGGGGATGCCGAAGGCGAATTCCAGGCCGGTGAGCGCCTTGTCCCGGGCATACTGGCACAGGCGTTTAAGAGACACGCCGGCGGAGCACTGGACGGTGCGGCCGTCGGGCTGAAGGGTGGGGGCGGCCTGCCGGCCGTCCAGACGGATCACCGCGCCGCGAAGGCCTTTGTCCCCTACCAGCAGATTGGTGCCGTTGCCCAGCAGGTAAACGGGAATATCCTCCTCCCGGCAGCGGATCAGCGCCGCGGCGGCCGCCGCCTCGGTGGGGGCGGTGATATACACGTCCGCGGGGCCGCCGATTTTAAACGACGTGTAATCGATCATGGACACCTGTTCTTCCGCCGTGCACCCCAGGGTGCGCGCATACGCGGCCAGCGCAGAAAGCCGCATGGCTCTCCTCCTCCGTATGAGTAATCCGGGCTATCCGGGGATGTGCGTTACCGCTCCCCCAGGAAGGCAGCGCCAATGATGCCCGCGTCGTTGCCCAGGGTGGCGACGCACAGGCGGGTCTGATGGCTGCTGTACTTGCTGTACCGTTCCCGCTCGATGTGGGCGGCCAGGGGCTTGAGGAGGGTATCCCCCTCCTTGCAGATGCCGCCGCCGATACACAGCACCTCGGGCTGGAAGATGTTGATGACGTTGATAAGACCGGTGGCGATGTATTTGATATAGGTATCCACCACCTGCGCGGCCACGGCGTCCCCGGCGCGCATGCCGTCGAAAGCGGTGCGGCCGTTGACCTTATCCAGATCCTCCGCGATGCTCCACATGGCGCTGTCCGGATGGTTGACCATGGCGCGGCGGGTCTGGTTGATAAGGGCGGTGGCGGAGGCGTAGGCTTCCCAGCAGCCGAACCGGCCGCAGGTGCACAGCTCCCCGTCCACCATGATGACGGTATGACCCAGCTCCGCGCCCGCGAAGTTGAAGCCGCCGTAAATCTTGCCGTCGATGATGATGCCGCCGCCCACGCCGGTGCCCAGGGTGATGCACACGCAGCTCTGCGCGCCCTTGGCGGCACCGGCCAGGGCCTCGCCCAGGGCCGCCGCGTTGGCGTCGTTCTCAATGTAGACCGCTTTGTCCAGCATGCCGCCCAGCATATCCCGCAGGGGCAGCTTTTCGAATTGCAGGTTGTTGGAATATTCCACGATGCCGGTATCGGCGTTGCAGGTGCCGGGGCTGCCCACGCCTACATAGGCGATGTCCGCCATAGTCAAGCCGGCGTTCTGCACGGCCTCCTTGGCCATGCGAGCCATGTCCACCACGATTTCTTCCGCCGGGCGGGGAATGCGGGTTTTGCATTTGGCGGTGGCGACGATGCGGAACTCGTCGTCCACGACGCCCGCCACGATATTGGTGCCGCCGAGGTCGATGCCGATTCTGTACATGGGTGTTCCTCCGATTTTATACGATTATGTAGAAGCCGCAGGGCTTCGGTAAAGGGTACGCCAGTTTAATATACACGCGGGACTCAGAATTTATTCCATTCCACCTGCACCTGGGGCGGGGCCTCGGTCTCGTCCAGCATCCCCAGGTTGTGCATGAGCTCCTGGGCCGCGTTATAGCCCATTTTTTTCTGCCGGTTGTTCATCGAAGCCACCTCGATGATGATGGCCAGGTTCCGGCCGGGCTTGACCGGGATGGTCAGCTGGGGCACGGTGATGCCCAGAATGTCGGTGTATTCGTTGTCCAGGCCCATGCGGTCGTAGACCTTTTCGCTGTCCCAAGGCTCCAGCAGGATGACCATGTCGATTTTCTCAGTCACCTTGACAGAGCCCATGCCGAAGATGCGGCGGGCGTTGACGATGCCGATGCCCCGCAGCTCGATAAAGTGGCGGATATTGTCCGGCGCGGAGCCCACCAGGGTCTTGGACGACACCCGGCGGATCTCCACCGCGTCGTCCGCGATCAGCCGGTGGCCGCGCTTGACCAGCTCAATAGCCGTTTCGCTTTTGCCCACGCCGCTGTCCCCCATGAGGAGGATGCCCTCGCCGTACACCTCCACAAACACGCCGTGGCGGGTGATGCGGGGGGCCAGCTGCACGTTGAGATAGGCGATGAGGCTGGCCATGAAGCCGGAGGTGGTGTCCGCCGTGCGCAGGAGGGGCACCTGGTATTTCTCGCAGCTGGCCTTTAGCTCGGGGAAAATCTCCAGGCCGCGGGAGACCACCATGGCGGGGGGCTTATGGGACGCCAGCTCGTCCAGGCGGAGGGCCCGCGTTTCGGGGGCCAAATCCTCCAGAAAGCCGAATTCGCTTTTGCCCATGACCTGCACCCGGTCGTTGTCGAAATAATCGAAATAGCCGCTCAGGGCCAGGCCGGGGCGATTGACGTCGCTGGAATACACCAGGATTTCCTCCGGCGGGGCGGGCATATAGATGGTTTCCAGCATGGTTTCCTTGATGATACCGGCCAGGGGGACGGTAAAGGTTTTCGCCATCGGGCATCACGCCTTTTCGTTTATTCAGGCTGGGTTCGCATATATATTGAGTATTATACCGTATTCGGAAAAAACTTTAAAGGGCTTTTTCAGAGTTTTTCCACTCAAATTAAGAAGATATCGCCTGTTTCCACTTGAATCCGCGCGGGCGGGTATAGTAAAATAGAAGACATCGGGCCGGTATGCCGGCAAAGGGAAGGAAGGGACTCTCCGCATGAGCCGTTTGAAAATCGGGCTGTTTAACGATTCGTTTCCCCCCACCATCGACGGGGTGGCCCAGGCTGTGAAAAATTACGCGGCCGTGCTGCACGACAAGCACTGCGATGTGACGGTGGTGACGCCGGATTATAAGGATGTACAGGACGATTACCCCTTCGAGGTGTTCCGGTACCGTTCGCTGCGCGCCGACAAGCGGATCGGCTACCGGGTGGGCAATCCTTTTGACCCCAAAACCCTGATCAAGCTGCGCACCAAGCGGTTTGATCTGATGCATATTCACTCCCCCTTCGCCTCGTCGGTGCTGGTCAGCAACATCAACCACCGGCCCAAGGTGCCGGTGGTGCTCACCTACCACACCAAATTCGACGTGGACATCGCCAAGCGGGTGCCTCTGGACGGTATGCGGAAAATCGCCATGAAGTTCCTGCTCGACAACATCAACGCGGTGGACGAGGTCTGGGTGGTGACAGAGGGCTGCGGCCGCGCCCTGCGGGACGTGGGGTACCGGGGCAGCTACCACGTGATGGAAAACGGCACCGATTTCGCCTACGGCCGGGCGCCGCAGGGGGAAATCGACGCGCTGCGGGAACAGTACGGTGTGCGGGAGGACGAGTTCGTTTTCCTGTTCGTGGGGCGTATGATGTGGTACAAGAACGTGCGTCTCATTCTGGACGCGCTGAAATATCTGTACGGGCAGGGGGTGCCCTTCCGGGCCTTTCTGGTGGGAGACGGGTTCGACGCGCCGGATATACAGGCCTACGCCAAGGGGATCGGGCTGGAAGGGCCGGTCACCTTTACGGGGGCGATTTACGACCGGGAGGCGCTGCGGGCGTATTACTCCCTGGCGGATATGTTCCTGTTCCCCTCCACCTACGACACCTCCGGCATTGTGGTCAAGGAGGCGGCGGCCTGCGACTGCCCCGCCCTGCTGGTGGAGGGAAGCTGCGCGGCCGAGGGGGTCGCCCACGATTTCACCGGCTTTCTGGCGGAGGAAACCGCCGAGTCCTGCGGGCAGGTGCTGTTTAAGGCCTGCGAGGATCGGGGGCATATTGCGGAGGTGGGCAAGCACGCGGGCGAGCACCTTTACCTCTCCTGGGAGACGGCGGTGGAGCGGGCCTACAAGCGCTACACGGAAATCCTCGACCGATGGCCGGGTCCCATGCCATATAACGGAAAAACCCGGTGGTACTGAACAAGCAGAGCCCGCTGAAGCCATGGCTTCAGCGGGCTCTGCTTGTTGAACGGAGGCTCAATATTGCTTGCGCCGCAGGATGCGGGCGGAGAGAAGCAGGGAGGCGGCCAGGGCGGCCGCCAGAACGGCCGCGCCGATAAAGGGCAGGGCTGTCACCACCCCGGCGGGGATTTGCGAAAGCATGGAAAACGCGTCGGGGAAAAGCTTGCTGACCAGGACGATCGCCATAACGGGGAAGAAGACCACCAACAGCATGATGATCCGGCTTTTATTGACCCCGAACTTATAGAAGATCGGGAAGAGGATCGCCATGAGAACCAGGGCGGCCACCAAGGCGCCGATGAGGCCGAACAGCATGTCGTTGAAAGCGGCGTTCCCTTTGACCAGCTGCACCACCGAGCTGACGCCGGCGGTCAGCAGGCAGCCGAGCAGCCCCAACAGCAGGCTGGAGGCGTACCGGGAGAGAACCACCTGCATGGGGGGCAGCGGCGAGGCGGCCACCAGCTTATCGAAGCCGTTCTGTTCATCGTAGGCGAAGCAGTTGATGGACAGCATGAAGCAGACGACAGCCATGAAGGAGCTCATGCTGGCCGCCCCGTCCCCGATGCCGGAAAAGATGGCGACCATCAGCACAATATACACGATGAAAAATTTCCCTTGTCTGCCGATGAGGGACAGATCCTTATATATCAAGCCTTTCATGACCGGCCGCCTTTCTTTTTTCTGGTATAGAACAGCATGATTTCCTCGATGGTGGGGCGCTCGGCTGTCAGGGCGGGATACCGGCGGGCCACATCCCGGCGGCAGAGGGCCTCAAAGCCGAAGGCGTTCTCATGCACGCCGATAAAATCGGCGTCGTTCAGGACGCGCCGCTGATCCGCCCCGCCCTTGACAACGGCGTAGTCCTCCCGCAGCACGTCCTTTTCCTCGTGGAACAGCAGCTTTCCCTCATGGAGAAGGGCGATGGTGTCCGCCACCTTATCCAGATCGCTGGTGATATGGGAGGAAAGGATGACGGCGCGGGTTTCGTCCTGCAGAAAATCCAGAAAAATATCCAGGATTTCATCCCGCACGAGGGGATCCAGACCGCTGGTGGGTTCGTCCAGAATGAGCAGGTCGGGATGATGGCTCAGGGCGGCGGCAATGGCCAGCTTCATTTTCATGCCGCGGGAAAACTCCTTGACGATTTTGTTTTCCGGCAGGCTGAAGTCCCGCAGGTAGCCGGCGAAGGCTTGGTCGTCCCAGTCGGCGTACAGGCCCTTCATGTACCGGCCGATCTGACGGGGAGCCAGCACATCGTGAAAGCAGGGCTCGTCGAACACCACGCCAATGCGCTTTTTCACGGCGGTCTCCTGCTCGATGTTGTCCAGTCCGAAGAGGCGGATGGATCCCGCGTCGCGGCGGATCAGGTTGAGAATGAGCTTGATGGTGGTGCTCTTGCCCGCGCCGTTGGTCCCTACCAGGCCGGTGATGGTGCCGGGCGCCACCGAGAGGTTCACGTTGTCCAGGCAAAACCCGTCGAACCGCCGGGTCAGCCCTTGTATCTCCAGAATGTTGTCCATGGTTTCTTCTACTCCCTTATGCGTTAGAATGGATCCTGGTACAGGATCCGGATGAGGGCGCACAGCTCGTCGGCGTCCACCCCGGCGGCGCGGGCCGCGTCCACGGCGTCGGCCAGATGGGCCTCCAGCCGCCGCCGCTGTTCCTCCCGCAGGATGTCCAGGTTTTTCGCCGCGACAAAGCTGCCCCGTCCCGTCATGGTGACGATAAAGCCTTCCCGCTCCAGTTCCTCATAAGCGCGTTTGGTGGTGATGAGGCTGATGCGCAGCTCCTTGGCCAGCAGCCGCATGGAGGGCAGCGCTTCCCCCTCCGTCAGCTCTCCGGCTACAATTGCCTGTTTGATTTGCACCACGATCTGCTCATAAATGGGCATATCGCCGGTGTTGCGAATTACAATGTTCAAGGGGCGATCCTCCAAACGTGCTTATTGTATATATAGTATATACACAATAGTTTGTTTTGTCAACCGGTATTTTTCCCCGCGCCGCTGTCGAAAAAATGCAGACGGAACTTGCCGCCGGATCGTTGCGTGAACGGCCGGAATGCGGTATACTAAGGGCAGCGGATAGAGGTTGTATTGTATATTTATCGTATTATATACGATGAGTTTAGAAAATAAGATGGCGGAAAGGGTAAAGGATGGCTGTGGAATATAACGCGTATGTTCCGTCCCCGGAGGAGATGCAGCGCCGGGCTCTGCGGGCGGACGGCAACTTTATTGGAACCGGCATGCTGTTCTTGGTCGCCCTGTCCCAGTTTCTTTACACCATCGTGGTGCTGGGGCTGGTGTTCTTTCATGTGATCCCCTATGCGTATGTGGGGCTCAACGATCTGGGGCTGGGCAACACGTCGTATTTGCTGCTGTATATGGGCGTATACATCGTGATGATGGGGGCGCCGCTGCCGGTGGCGGCCTTGATCCAGCGGCGGCGGATTCAGCCCTTCGGCCCGGCCAAAAGGGTGCACCCGCTGGCGTTCGCCGGCGGGGTGCTGGGCGGCATGGCCATGTGCGTGGTGGCCAACATCATCGCCAGTTACATCATGAATTTCCTGATGCTGCTGGGCATTCCCCAGCCGCCCATGCCCGATACCCTGACGCGCACGCCGCTGAGCCTCGGGCTCAACCTGTTGATTTTCGCGGTGCTGCCCGCGCTGCTGGAGGAAATGGTGTTCCGGGGCTATGTGCTGCGCACGCTGCGGCCCTACGGCGACCGGACAGCCATTCTGGTTTCCTCCCTGCTGTTCGCCCTGATGCACGGGAACGTACTGCAGGTGCCTTTCGCGTTTATCGTGGGGCTGGTGCTGGGATATGTGGCGGTGCAGACGGACAATATCTGGCTGGCGGTGGTCATTCACTTCGGCAACAACGCCATGTCCACGGTGCTGCAGTACCTGCAGATCGGCATGAGCGCGGAGGATCAGAACCGGATGACCACGCTGGTATTCTGCGTGCTGGCGCTGGTGGGGCTGCTGGCGCTGATCCTTCTCAAGGTGCGGGGCAGCCGGCTGGCGGCGCCGGTGAACCGGAACGGCGGCGGGGTGCCCACGACCCGGCATTTGAGCGGGCTGGTGGCGGCACCGGCCTTTACGATTGCGATCATCGCGTTTATTCTCCTCATTCTGCTGAACACCGCGCTGAGCGTGGTACAGGCTGCGGCGTAAAGAGAAACCGCACGGAAAGGGGCACATGGTCTTGGCAGACGAAACCTACATGCGTCTGGCGCTGGAGCTGGCGCGGCAGGCGGCGGAGGAGGGCGAGGTGCCGGTGGGGGCGGTAATCGTGCGGGACGGCGAGGTGATCGCCACCGGGCGAAACCGGCGGGAAACCGCCCGCCACGCCCTGGCTCACGCGGAAATCGAGGCCATAGCCGGGGCCTGCGCGAGGCTGGGAGGATGGCGGCTTTCCGGCTGCGATTTGTACGTGACGCTGGAGCCCTGCCCCATGTGCGCGGGGGCCATCATCAACGCCCGGCTGAGCAGGGTCGTCCAGGGGACGGCGGATCCCAAGGCCGGCTCCTGCGGATCGGTGGTCGATTTGTTCGCCCTGCCCTACAACCACCGGCCCGTGCTGGTGACCGGGGTGCTGGAGGAGGAATGCGCGGCTGAGCTGACCGGGTTCTTCCAGCGGCTGCGGCGGGAGCGGGACGGAAAAAAGCGGACGGGGCCGTGGAATGAGCAAAAAAAGAGGTAGCCTTTTGCAAAAATCTGTGGTATACTGAATTTATCAACAGAATACGTGCCGGAGCGATTGAGTTGTGCACAAACAGGACCTGGGGAAACCGCGGGTGTGTTTGCTGTACGGCTCTTTTTTTGTCTTGCGGGCGCTGACAGGGGGAATCGAATCCATGCCAAATCAATCCACCGCCTTTGACGTCGCGATCATCGGGGCGGGCATCGTCGGGTGCGCGGCCGCCTTCGAACTGAGCAAAACCACCGCCCGGGTGGCGCTTCTCGATCGGAGCAACGACGTGGGCACTGGCACCACCCGGGCCAACAGCGGCATCATCCACGCCGGGTACGATCCCGAGCCGGGCACGCGGATGGCCCGCTTCAATGTGGAGGGCAACGCGCTGACCCGGCAGCTGGCCGGAGAACTGCGGGTACCTTTTGTGGGCAACGGCTCTCTGGTGGTCGCCTTGTCCGAGGAGGATTTGCCCGTGCTGCGCGGGCTGTACGAGAGAGGACAGGCCAACGGCGTGCCAGGGCTGGAGCTGCTGAGCGGCGAGGAGGCCCGCCGGCGGGAGCCGGCGCTGGCCGGCGAGGTATGCGGGGCCTTATGGGCGCCCACGGCGGGGATTATCAGCCCGTGGGAGATGGCCATCGCCCTGGCGGACACGGCGGTGGTCAACGGCTGCGAGTTCCACGGAGGCTGCGCCGTGACCGGCATCGAACGGGAGGCGGACGGGTTCCGGCTGCACACCACGGGGGGCGATTTTCTCGCCCGGCGGGTTATCAACGCGGCGGGTACCCACGCGGACGCGGTCAACGCCTTCGTAGCCGCCCCGTATTTCCGGATACAGCCCTCCAAGGGGCAGTACTATCTGCTGGACAAATCCCAGGGGGAACTGGTGGGGGCCACGGTGTTCCAGTGCCCCTCCGCCGCGGGAAAGGGTGTGCTGGTATCCCCCACGGTCCACGGCAATCTCATCGTCGGGCCGGACGCCATCCCCGCCGCGGGTCCGGACGATGTGGCGGTCACGGCCCAGGGGCTGAGCTTTGTGGCGGGGATGGCCCGCCGCTCCGTGCCTGGATTCAACCTGCGGGAATCCATCCGCAATTTCGCGGGGGTGCGGGCTATCAGCGATCAAGACGATTTTATCGTGGAGGAAGCGCCCGGCTGTCCCGGGTTCATCAACCTGTCGGGAATCAAGTCTCCCGGTCTGACCTCGGCCCCCGCCCTGGCGAAGGAGGCGGTCGCGCTGCTGCGAAAGAGCGGCCTTGTCCTGCAGGAGCGGGAGGGATTCCGCCTGCATCCCCGGCCGCGGCCCTTCCGGTACGCCGGAGCGCGGGATCGGGCAGCCATGGCGGCGGAAAACCCGCGGATGGGCCGGGTGATCTGCCGGTGCGAAACGGTGACGGAGGGGGAAATCGTCGAAGCGATACACGCACCGGTTCCCGCCCGTTCCATCGACGGGGTCAAACGGCGGGTGGGCAGCGGCATGGGCCGGTGCCAGGGGGGCTTCTGCAGCCCCCGCATCGCGGCCATTTTGGCGCGGGAGCTGAACATTCCCCTGACTGCTGTGCTGCAGGACGGGGAAGGGACCGAAATACTCACGGAGGAGCTGGGACATGAATACCATCGGATATGATTTGGTCGTCATTGGCGGCGGCCCGGCGGGGCTGGCGGCGGCGGTGGCCGCCCGGGACAAGGGAGTGCGCTCCATCCTCGTGCTGGAACGGGACGGGACGCTGGGGGGCATTCTCAATCAGTGCATTCACAACGGGTTCGGGCTCCACTATTTCAAGGAGGAGCTGACCGGGCCGGAGTACGCGGGGCGGTTCATCGACAAGGCGGCCGGGGGCATCGACATCAAGACCGACACCATGGTGCTGGACATTTCCGACAGCCGGCTCATCCAGGCAGTCAATCCCACCGACGGCTATCTGTCCATCCAGGCGGGGGCTATCGTGCTGGCCATGGGCTGCCGGGAGCGGACGCGGGGAGCCATCGGCATCCCCGGCACCCGGCCGGCGGGTGTGTACACAGCCGGATGCGCCCAGCGGTTTGTCATCATCGAGGGCTGTATGCCGGGCCGGCGGGTGGTCATTCTCGGCTCGGGGGACATCGGGCTTATCATGGCGCGGCGGCTGACCCTGGAGGGGGCCAAGGTGCTGGCCTGTGTGGAGTTGCAGCCCTATTCCGGCGGGCTGCAGCGAAACATCACGCAATGCCTGGAGGATTTCGGGATTCCGCTTTACCTGTCCCACACCGTCACCGACATCCGGGGAGACAAGCGGGTGGAGCAGGTGGTGGTGTCGGCGGTGGACGACAGCCGCCGGCCGGTGCCGGGCAGCGAGATGGTGTTCGACTGCGACACCCTGCTGCTGTCGGTGGGGCTGATTCCGGAAAACGAGCTGTCCCGGCAGGCGGGAGTGGAGCTGGATCCCCGTACGAACGGGCCGCGGGTTTATGAAAATATGGAGACGTCCCTGTCGGGGGTGTTCGCCTGCGGCAATGTGGTGCATGTGCACGACCTGGTGGATTTCGTCACCATGGAGAGCACCCGGGCAGGGGAGGCCGCGGCGGCCTACCTGCAGGGGGACGCGCGGGGCGGCCCGGCCCTGGAGGTGCCGATCCGGGCCGGGGAAGGCGTGACCTACACGGTCCCTCAGGTGATCCGGCCGGATCGGATGGGCAAGACGGCGGAGCTGTTTTTCCGGGTGAACGCGGTGTATGAAAACGCCGTGCTGCGGGTGAGCGCCGGGAATCGGGTGCTGCTCGAGAAAAAACGGGAGCATATGGCGCCCGGCGAGATGGAACGGCTGCCGCTGCCGGCCAAGCTGATGCGAGACGCGGCGGAGCCGGTTACGGTACAGGTTGTGAAGGGAGGGAACGGCTGATGGACGGTTTGGAACGCCGGCTGGTCTGCATCGTCTGCCCGAAGGGCTGCCGGCTGCGGGCGCGGCAGGAGGAAGGGCGCTGGACGGTTGAGGGCAACGGCTGCCCCCGAGGCGAGGCATACGCCCTGCAGGAGCTGACCGCGCCCACCCGGGTGCTGACCACCACCGTGCGGCTGACGGGAGGGGCGCATCCCCGCCTGCCGGTCAAGACAGTGGGGGCCATCCCCAAGGAGCGGCTGTTCGACGCTATGGAGGCTCTGCGGCAGGTGGAGCTGACCGTTCCTGTGCGGCGGGGCGATGTGGTGGTGCCCGATCTGCTGGGCACCGGCATAGCGGTGGTAGCCACGCAGGAAGCGGAATAACGAAACGAACAAGCCGGGGAGCGGATGTTTACAGACGCCGGGGGGATATGGTACACTGTATCCGACGCACAAAGCAGAGGAGGGGGTTCCGTGCGGTTTCGCGGGGCGATTTTTGATTTGGACGGCACGCTGCTCGACTCCATGGGCATGTGGGACGACATCGATGTGGCGTTTCTTTCCCGGCGGGGGCTGACCGTTCCGGATGACTACGTGCAGGCCATTGTTCCGCTGAGCTTCCGGGAGACGGCCGTATATACCATCGATCGGTTCGGGCTGACGGAAACGCCGGAGGCGGTGATGGAGGAATGGATGCGCATGGCGGAGGAGGCCTATGCCTTCCGGGTGGAGCCCAAACCCTATGCGGCGGAGCTGCTGCGCCGGTGGAAGGCGCGGGGCATCCGGCTGGCGGTGGCGACGGCCAACCACGAGAAGCTCTTTGCCCCGGCACTCCGGCGGGCGGGGATTTACGACTGCTTCGACGCCTTCACCACCCTGGCGGAGGTAAAGCGGGGCAAGGGCTTCCCCGACATTTATCTGCGCACGGCGGAGAAGCTGGCTCTGCCGCCGGCGGACTGCCTGGTGCTGGAGGACATTCTGGCGGGAATACGGGGCGCGCGAGCGGGCGGCTTTCAGACCGCGGCGGTGGCCGATCCCTCCAACCGGCACTCCAGGGAAGCGCTGGCGCGGGAGGCGGACCTGTTTTTGCAGGATTTTTCTGAAGCGCTGCGCTGGTGAGCGGTCTTGACAAAGTTTCCACAAGGGTGTATGCTGATTACGCCGCGAAAAACGGCGAAAAGACACCTGCATAAACGAAACAAGGGGTGCTGGCGTAAGGCCGGCTGAGAGGAAGCCCGTTTGGCTTTAAACCCTGTACCTGATCCGGATAATACCGGCGGAGGGATGTTTTCATAGGCGGCTGCCGGACGGGCCTTGGGCCTGTCTTCCGGAACTGCGTGAAAATCCTCCACCAACGGGTGGAGGATTTTTTTATGAAGCATGATTCGTGGCAGGAAAGAGAAGGGAAGACGCCTCTATGCAAACCAGCAAATCCATCCGACTGACGGAGAGCGCCATCATGCTGGCGTTCGCCACCGTGCTCAGCCTGATCAAAATCGTGGACATGCCCTTCGGAGGCAGCGTCACGGCCTGCAGCATGCTGCCGATTTTGATCATCGCCTACCGCTATGGCACCAAATGGGGCCTGTTCACCGCCTTTGCCGCCAGCCTGCTGCAGATGCTGATGGGGCTGAACAGCTTCAGCTATGTGACCAGCACGCGGGCCCTGATCGCCGTGGCTGTGTTCGATTTCCTCCTGGCGTTCATGGCAATGGGACTGGGCGGGGTGTTCCGCAAGGTCATTTCCAGCCAGAGCGGGGCCCTGGCTGCCGGCGCGGTGCTGGCCTGCTTCATCCGGTATCTCTGCCATACGGGGGTGGGCGCCACCGTGTGGGCGGACATCTCCATCCCGGCCCATGACGCGCTGATTTATTCCATCGTGTACAACGCCTCGTACATGGTGCCCGAGACCATCATCACCGTTATCGGTGCGATTTTTGTGGGCCAGATGCTGGATTTCCGGCGGGAAACCATCGAGCGGGTGCCGGCGACCGCCCGCAAGGGCTCCAATCTGCTGGGCGGCCTCTGCCTGGCGGCGGCGGTGGCGTTTGACGCGCTGATGCTGTACAACGCGGTGCAGACCGAGGAAGGCTTCGATATCACCCTGATCGGCGGGGCCAACTGGCTGCTGATGGCGGCGGTGTCCCTGTGCGCGGTGGTTCTCTATTTTGTCCCGCAGGCTGCGCGGCCCTGGACACTGGGCGGGTTTGCTCTGGCCTATGACGTGGTGCATGTCATCCAGCACGGCACGGCCGGCGCGGACTGGGCGATGCTGGCCGGGCTGACCGCTGGAGCGGTGGTGCTGGCGCTGGCTTTCGCCGGGCTGCGGAAATCCGCGGTGGTGGCCGCGGTGGTTTTCTTCGATGGGATCCATATCGTTTCCACCGCTCTTACTGAGGGGCTGCCCGCTTTTGTCTGGCCCGACGCGGTATGGTATATCGGGCCGGTGATGGCGGTGGCGCTGGGCGCGCTGGCCATTCTGGCGCTGAACAAATACGACAAGACCCGCGCGCAGCGGCTGGCAGCGAAACCTGAGGAAGAAAAGACGCCCGTTCACGCGGGATAAACCCGGGGCCGGGAGAGGGTATCCTCTCCCGGCCTTTTTGCATATACTGGCAGGAATGCGTTGAATTTTAACAAATGGCGTGGTATGATGAAGGGGAAGAATAGGCACACTATCCATAGGATCGCCGTGATGGGGTTGTGGAAGGAGTATGCCATATGAAACGGGTGCAGGGAATCACCGCGGCGCTGGCGGCGGCGTTTTGCGTTTGTTTGGGCTCCTGCCGCCCGGTGGAGGGTTCCCGGGCGGAAGACAAGCATCCGGCCCCGCCCTACGCCGGCGTTACCGTCCGGCCGGCGGAGGATGCGGTCGAGGTGGACTGGAAGGCGGGGGACGTGGTAAAGCTGGAGTTTTACACCCAGCCGCCGGGTCGGGAGGCTGCTTCCCGGGTGCTGACCGACGCCAAGCGGCTCAAGCGCGCGCTGTCCCTGCTGACCCGCATGACGCTGCACGACAATGCGCCGCAGGATTGGGGCGAACGGAACGGCACGGCTTTGATTCTGGAGTTGACGTACCGGGACGGCACGGTAAGGACGGTGGCCTATTTCGATGGGTGCCTGCGCATCGAGGGCGAGGCGCCGCCCCAAGGCGGGCGGTGGCTGACGGTGGAGGGCAGGCCGGATCTGGCCGCGCGTATGCAAGCACTGTAAATGACCGGCGGATGTATCCATCCGCCGGCTTTTTACGCTGGATTTATAAAGGCCAAGCGGCCGCTTACGATGGTTCTTCTAGTTCTTTTCGTCCGGATACATGGCCGCGTGGAGGGCGGCGATATCCACCTTTCCCTGCTCGTAGGCTTCTTGCAGGGTGAGCACCTCGTCGCGGGTCACCACGTATATGGCCAGGCTATACGGCGCCATCTGCCCGCCGGTGAAGGTATAGCCGCCGATGTCCTCGCTGTACGGTTTGCCGTCGAGCTGTGCGTCCCAATGGGCCCCCATATGCTGGCGGAACACGGTGTAGGATATCCCGTCATACAGCACTGGAACGGTTTCGGTGAACGCCGCCCGTTCGTACATGCCTTTGGGCCAGGCACCTATTTTCTCCAGGTGATCGAACAGGCGGCCCGCCATTTCGCCGCGCGCGCCGGGCGTCGAGGGATTGGTCACGGAGGCGGGGGGCTTGCCGGTGGTCTTCACTTGTGGGCCCGGATTGGTGGTCTGAACCGTGCAGGCTTCGATGCGCAGGGCGTTGACCTGCGGCGGATAGGTTTCCATAACCGTGCCGTCGAAGTAGATGATGACGCGATCGCCCGGCTGGAAGGCGGGGCTGCCGTTGGGTACGGAGACAAATGCCTCATTCCCCGAATCCGGGAAGCCGGCCCCCGGCTTGACCATGTAGGCGCCGTTCAGACTTTCGAGAATCGTCGCGTAGAAAAAGGGCGTCTGCGTGGCCGCTGTGGTGGTCGTCAGCAGCGTGGCGGGGCCGGCCCCCTGGCGCTCTTTGGGAAGCATCCGCCAGACGTCCGCCGCCTGCACGCTGCCGGCCGCCGCCGCGTCTTCCAGGGTGGACACCCGGTCGCTCCACACGATATACACCCCCAAGGGCGAAGGACTGTATATCGCGGGGCTGAGGAATGTATAGCCATCCAGCAGGATGGAGTGAACCGCGTCGTCCCCGGGGCCGGCGTACGTAACCACCGCGTAGTCGCCGCAGGTGCCCAGCAGGCCGAACGCGTCGGCCGACCAGGGCTCCCCGCCGTTTTCCGCCCAGTAGGCGGCGAAGGCCGCCCGGATCCGGGAATCTTCCATACCGGTGGAGGACTCCGCCTCCCCCGGCCCTATTCCGGGCTCCTTCGGCAGACTGCCCGCCACATAGGGGATGGTAAAGGCCGCCAGCGCGATGAGCACCGCCGCGCAGGCGGCTCCCGCGGCGATCCACGCCCTGACGGGCTTCTGATCTTCTGGAAGGAATCGTTCGCAGGAGGTGTAGCGGCCCACGATGTCCGGCTTTTCGGGCAGCGTCAACCGGACGTCGCCGCGCAGGCGCTCCTTCCAGCCTTGTTTATCCGACATGTGTTTCCCTTCTTTCGCCTTTATCCAATTGCTCGTAATACCGTTTGAGTTTTTTCTTCCCCTCCGAATACCGCCAGAGGACGGTACCATAGGGAATATCCAGATACCGGGCGATTTCGGTGAGCTTCAGGCCGGCGAACACGTGAAGAACCACCACGGGATATTCGCCGGCGGAGAGCACCCGCAGCGCTTCGCCGACGAGCATGGTCTCCAGGCAGCCGGTTTCCGTCCCGCCGGCCGCGGGCAGGGCGTCGGGCTCCTCCTCGTCCATCGTGTCGTAGTGGGCGCGCCGCAGCTGCCAGCGGGCCACATTGCGGGTGACGCCGAACAGCCACGCCCGCCCGTTGGTGCCCGGCCGGTACCGGCCCGCGCAGGTCTGCACTGTCAGGAACACTTCCTGCACCGTATCCTCCGCCAGCGCCGTATCCCCCGTCAGGGACGCCGCCAGTAGAAAAACCGGCTGATAATAGGCCCGATACAGCTCGGCCAGGGCGTTGGGATCGCCTGCCGCAACGGCCGCCAGGCCGGCCTCCAGTTCCGCTTTGGTCATCAGCACCGCTCCTCCCGCCCATCTGGGCCAACCTCTGCAGAGTCGAGGGGATCGGAGCCGATCCCCTTCATCTATATATGATACCAGAAAGCCGAATCCTTGGGTGTTTACGGGAACAAAATAAAAAACGCCTGCGAAAATTTCCGCAGACGTTGCTTGCAAAGGGTGCCGGATCCTTTATAATAAATACAGGGAGGGGATAGGATGCCGGATTGTGAACAGAAACATTGTCCGTACTGCGGTCACTCCCTGCCTACCGGGACGTCCTTCTGCCTGCACTGCTGCAAAAGGCTCGTCCAAACCCGCCGGCCGTTGAATCGAAAGCCGTTTCCAGGGGCGCTGCCCCTCTCCGCCGGGGCGCTGCTTCTGGCGGGCTGTGTGCTGACGGTCCTGCTTGTTCGGGAATCGCCGTCCGGCCTCCCCGTCGGGGCCGCCTCACAGCCACCCTCTGCCAGCCAGGCACCGTCCGAAAACAGCGCGTCAGGCGGCTTGACCCCGCCGGCGGAGCCGCCATCCCAGCTGTCGTTTTCGGGCTCCGAAGCGTCTGTTTCGCCCAGTCCCCCTCATTCCGTATCTGGCTCCGCGCCCGCTTCCTCGTCATCGACGGGCTCCTCCGCCGTGATAAACCGGACAGGCTATTACGGCGAAGTCGTCACCAACGCGTACCGGCTGGAACAGGCAATTAAATCCTTGATCCGCCAGGAAGACAGTGGACTCTACGTGCCGTCCGCTATGTACCGGCCGGACATTATGGCCACCGATCCCCTGTATACCAAGTTTATGGCCTCCTATGAAACCGATTTGCGGGTTCTGAAGGTAAACACCTCCCGGCCGGCGGATTTTACCGCCTTGTATGGGAATCACTGGTATACCTATGAAATCCGCTGGAAGGAAAAACCGCTGCTGAGCGTTGTGCTGGAGAACACAAGCGGCTTTGTCCAATTGGACAGCGACGGTTCTTATACCGACCGGGCTTTAGAGCCGCTGCTGATGTTCTATGCCTATCGGGTGATTACTCAGAGCAATCCGACGCATAGCAGCAGCTTCGACATCTATACAGCCATGCTGAAAACCCGCCCGATCATTTGGAACGATCACGCCCAGGACTACCTCTGGGCGGAGGACTCCGCCGCCTTCGTGGGCAGCGCGCCCTATTGCCTGGAAATAACACAAGAGGGTTATTTCCACCAGTACGAATTGTATCTAGACGGTGAAAAAACCAGCGACGTCCGGCACCGTCTGTATTTTTGCCCTGCCGATCGATACAAGGGCGGCGCGGCAAAGCTCTCCTCCAGCGCACCGGAAAAGACGTGGACCCATCTGACCGCCGAGGCCGGGCTGCGTCAGGCACTGGCCGCATGCCCGTGTGAGATTCTAAAGCGCGAAGAGCTGAAAAACGGCCGGTATCGGTATACGCTGACGCACCGCACGGAAAAGAACCCGTTTACCATGGAGTTCTCCGTGTATGGGGATTACGTGCGCTTTACCATCGAGCAGCGCATCCTCTATCGGCTGGAGGCGGTCGGTTCGCCCGGCTGGGCCGCCGCCCGCGCCCGTATGGATACCATGCGCAGTGTCGCGGCGGAAATCGCCGCTCGGATAACGCCGGACTATACGGAAAACATAGCGGCCTATTTACGCGCGGATTCCAGCGGCCGCCAAAAGCTGACAAGAGGCATGCTGGTGCAGACGCAGCAGTACCCGCCCGTGGACAGCGCTAAGGACCTTAGCTGGAATCCGGACGATATGGACAAGGACGGGTATGTCACCTCCCGCCATATCATTGAGCTGTATCTTTACTAGGCCCTGCTTGGAAAATAGACAGTATTCTGGATTTTCCAAACAGAGCCTAATCCAGCGGCTTCTCCCCCACATCGTCCAGGGCCTGATTGCAAAGCAGCACACTCTGGTGCGTGTGCAGGGCTCGAATCAGTACGGCGTCCCGCCGGATTTTCGGGTACAGCACCGGATATTGGCAGAATTTTAAGCAGCGCTGGCATTCCTCCAGAGTCAACTGCATGGCCAGCGCCAGGCGCAGGATCTTATCCCGGGCAGGGAATTTCTGCCCCGCGAAAATCGCGTAGGCATAGCTGGTGTGAATATCCGCGGCTTTGATGACATCCGCCCGTTTCTTCCCGCGGCTTTCCACCAGCTCCGTCAGATATTGTCCCACGTTTTGATGGACAAAGCCGTCCCGGTTTTCCTCCAGATAGCTTTCCATATGCAGATCCGCCTGCTGCAGCTCCAGCAGCATATCGTCTGTGGCCCGTTCCAGCATGTGGCTCCCTCCTGCGGCAATACTGTATAAAATTATAGCGAGACGGTGACGAGAATGCAACCATGGCTCGATTGGTTCCAAGCCGAATATGAGGACGTGCGGATACTCAAGCAGACCGCCGCCTCCCGCATCGGCCTTTGCCGTCACAGAAAAACGGGCATGGAGCTGGTGCGGCTGGAGCTAGAGAATACCAACGAGGAGGTTTATCGGCGGCTCCTGCCATTGGAGCACCCCTGCCTGCCGCGGATTTATGAGGTGCGGGCGGACGGAGACCGGCTGACCGTTCTGGAGGAATTCGTGGACGGCGTCACTCTGGCCCAACGGATGAAGCAAGGCGCTGTATCCGGGAAAGAAGCGCGCCGCTATATGCTGGGGCTCTGCGACGCACTGGAAATCCTGCATGGCGCCTGCATCGTTTATCGGGATGTGAAGCCGTCCAACATCCTGATAACCAACGACGGATCGATTAAATTGATTGATTTTCATATATCCCGTATACGCAGCGGCTTTCAGGAACGGGACACGCAGATAGCTGGTACGGTGGGGTACGCCCCGCCGGAGCAGTTTGGGCTGACGGCGACTGAGCCGCGGGCGGACATCTACGCGTTGGGCGTTCTGTTCAATCAGATGCTGAGCGGGGAGCATCCATCCGTTCGGATGTGCCGGGGATACCCCGCTCATATTGTCCGAAAGTGTACGCGCACGGATGTGGAATCCCGGTATTCCTCTGTCGTAGCCCTGAAGAGGGCGCTGCTGCTCTGGCCCGCCTTCCTTCCCAAATAAAAATCAGTGACCGACTTTCCACCGGCGCATAGAATGGAATGAGCTCGGAAGAAAGGAGGTCACCGATTATGTGCCTGAAGAACCTGTTTTGCGGCCTGGACTGCACGTGGATCCTCTTCATCATCATCCTGATTCTGCTCTGCGGCGACGACGATTGCGGATGTGGATGTGGTGAGACGCACGGCTGTGGCTGCGGCTGCTGATTCTTTTCCTCCTCCATAACGGGGAACAGGGGCGCGGTAAATACCGCGCCCCTGTTCCCCGTTTTTAAATCAGCTGTTTGTTCATCCACTTGCCTCGGAAGAACCGGATGGCGAAACACAGGATGCGGAACGCCCAGTCGATGGTCATGGCGATCCAGACTCCCAGCACCCCCATCTGGAGCCCCTTGGCCAGCAGGTAGCTGAACCCGATGCGGAACACCCACATGGAGACGATGGACACCGTCATGGTAAAGCGGACGTCCCCCGCGGCCCGCAGCCCGTTGGGCAGCACGAAGGAGGCGGGCCACAGCAGGATGGTGCACGCGATGCAGTACAGCATCAGCTCCCGGGCCAGCGCCGCCGTGGCGGGGGAGGGGTTGTAGATGCCGATGACCACCGGCAGCAGGGCGAGCATCACCAGATTGAGCGCTCCCATGGCCAGATAGGCGAGGCCGGTGAGCTTCAGCGTATATCGTTTGGCCTCCTCCTGCCGCCGGGCGCCGATGCACTGGCCTACCACCGTCACCATGGCGAGGCCGATGGCGGTACCGGGGATTTGGGGGAAGGCGGACAAGCTCATGCCGATGGCATTGGCGGTGGTGGCCGTCAGGCCGAAGGTGGCCACCAGCCCCTGGGTCATCAGCCGGCCGATCTGGAACATACCGTTCTCCAGGCCGGTGGGCACCCCGAATTTCAGGATATTCTTGATCATCTCGGGCTGGAAATCCAGCTTAAACACGGCCTCCAGCTGGATGACATGGGGCTTGAAGCGCAGCAGGCAGGTGATGAGCACCGCCCCCACCATGCGGGCGAACAGGGAGGCGATGGCCGCCCCCGCCACCCCCATATGAAAGCCGAAAATCAGCAGGGCGTTGCCGGCGATGTTGATGGCGTTCATCAGGGTGGAGGTGAGCATGGAGACCTTGGAATTGCCCATGGAGCGGTAAAGCGCCGCCCCGGCGTTATAGACGGCCAGGAAGGGATAGGACAGGGCCGACCAGAAAAAATACACCCGGCAGTTATCCATCACCTCCGGCTCGATTTTCCCGAAAATCAGGTCGAGGATGGGGTTTCGTCCGATGAGGCAGACGGCCATAATAAACACCGACATAGCCGTGGTCACCAACAGCAGCTGCTTGGCGGCGACGTTGGCCCGCTTGTTGTCCTCCCGCCCCAGGTACTGGGAAGCCACGATCGCCCCGCCGGTGGCCAGGGCGGAAAAGATGTTGATGAGCAGGATGTTGATAGCGTCCACCAGGGACACGCTGGACATGGCCGCCTCCCCGGTGCTGGCCACCATGATGGTGTCGGCCATGCCAATGGTGACCGCCAGGAATTGCTCCACAATCAGGGGTAAAATCAATTTGCGCAGATCCTTCGCCGTAAACATGCCGCCGCCCTCTTTCTCAAACCTTAATGATAGAGGAAGACCGCCGCGAATGCAAGCGCTAAAGCGACAAAAAATGCGAAAATACGCGAAAAAGTCGGCGCGCCGTATGGGCGGCGAGTGAAAAAGTGGGAAAAGTTAAGAAAAAACCGCGGGGTTTTTGCAAATCGGCGCCTCCCGCCGTTGCGATGGCCGGGAATCCTGTGGTATACTATTCCATACCATCAAACAAGGAGGGCTGCGCCGTGAACGTCCAAGTCGGGGACATTCTGGAAATGAAAAAAAACCACCCCTGCGGGGCCAATCGCTTCGCCGTACTGCGGGTGGGGATGGATTTCCGCATCAAATGCGAGGGCTGCGGCCATGAAATGCTGGTGCCCCGCCTGAAAATCGAGCGGCACATCAAACGCATCCACCGCCAGGACGACACCCTCTAGCCGGCCCTGTATACAAGCTGTAAATATAACCAGAATTATACGGAGGCCAATATGCTGGATAAATTGAGCGAAGTGGAAAAACGATATGAAGAAATCGAGCACCGGCTGTACGATCCGTCGGTGGTCGCGGACGTGGAGCAGTACCGCCAGCTGATGAAGGAAAGCGCCGCACTGCAGCCCATCGTGGAGAAATACCGGGAATATACGGCGGCCAAGCGGTACGCCGAGGAGGCCCGCGGCCTGCTGGACGGGGGCGGGCTGGACAAAGAGATGCGGGAGCTGGCGGAGCAGGAGCTGGCGGAGAACCGGGAAAAGGCGGAGGCCTGCGCCGAGGAGCTGAAGCTCCTCCTCCTGCCCCGGGATCCCAACGACCAGCGTAACGTCATTGTGGAAATCCGGGCGGGCGCGGGCGGGGAGGAATCGGCCCTGTTCGCGAATTCACTGCAGCGGATGTACACCATGTACGCCGAGCGGCGCGGCTTCGGCACCGAGGTGATGAACCGCAACGAAACCGAACTGGGCGGCTGCAAAGAGGTCAGCTTTATGGTGACCGGTGACGGTGCATACAGCCGCTTCAAATTCGAAAGCGGCGTCCACCGGGTGCAGCGGGTGCCCGAAACCGAGGCGGGCGGCCGGATTCACACCTCCACCGCCACCGTGGCGGTGCTGCCCGAGGCCGAGGAGGTGGAGCTGGAAATCAACCCCGCGGATTTGCAAATCGACACCTACCGCTCCAGCGGGGCGGGCGGCCAGCACATCAACAAAACCGAATCGGCCATCCGGATCACCCACCTGCCCACCGGCACGGTAGTGGAATGCCAGGACGAGCGCAGCCAGTTCAAGAACAAGGATAAGGCCATGCGGGTGCTGCGGGCCCGGCTGTTCGAGCGCAAGCAGCAGGAGCTGGACGCCGCCATCGCGGCGGATCGCCGCTCCCAGGTAGGCACCGGGGATCGAAGCGAGCGGATCCGCACCTACAACTTCCCCCAAGGGCGGGTGACGGATCACCGCATCGGCCTGACCCTCTACCGCATCGACGCGATCATGGACGGCGATTTGGACGAAATCATTGACGCGCTCATAACCGCCGACCGGGCGGAAAAACTACAGGCGGCGGGTGAGGGACAATGAGCGGCGAAACCCTGCGTCTGACCGACGCGCCCGCGGATTTGCGGCGGGCGGCGGAGCTGCTGCGGGCCGGGGAGCTGGTGGCCATTCCCACCGAGACGGTCTACGGCCTGGCGGCGGATGCCCTGAACGGGCGGGCGGTGCGGAAGATTTTCGAGGCCAAGGGCCGCCCCATGGACAACCCGCTCATCGTGCATATTGCCGACATAAGCGACTGGGCGGCGCTGGTGACCCATATTCCGGAGAAGGCCCGGGCGCTGGCCGCCGCCTATTGGCCGGGCCCGCTGACCATGATCCTGCCGCACGCCTCCTGCATTCCAGACGAGGTGAACGCCGGGCTGGCCACGGTGGCCGTCCGCTTCCCCGCCCATCCGGTGGCGCGGGACCTCATCCGCCTGACCGGGCGGCCCCTCGCGGCCCCGTCGGCCAACCGCTCCGGCATCCCGAGCCCCACGACCGCCGCCCATGTGCTGGCGGACATGGAGGAGCGGATCGCCGCGGTGGTGGACGGCGGCCCCTGCGCCGTAGGGGTGGAATCCACGGTGGTGGATCTTTCGGGTGAAACGCCCCGGCTGCTCCGCCCCGGCGGGGTCACGCTGGAGATGCTGGAGGCTGTCGCGGGGCCGGTGGACGTGGACGAAGCGGTGACTCACGCCCTGCGGGAAGGGGCCGCAGCCGCCTCCCCCGGCATGAAATATAAGCATTACGCCCCGGCGGCCCATGTGGTGCTGGTCAAGGGATCTCCCGCCGCCTACGCGGCCTATGTCAACCGGCGTGGATCCGCGTTTCCCGGCCGGGTGACGGCCATGTGCTTCGACGGGGAAGAGGGCGCGCTGACCGTGCCGTTCGTCACCTACGGGCGCCGGGAGGACGGAACGGATCAGGCCCATCGGCTGTTCGACGCGCTGCGGCGACTGGATGAACTGGGAGCCGAGGAGGTATACGCCGCCTGCCCGCCGGAGGACGGCGTGGGGCTGGCGGTCTATAACCGGATGCTGCGGGCGTCCGGATTCGAGGTGGTGGACGCGGATGAACCGGCCGGATAAGCTGTTTGTCCTGGGACTGACCGGCCCCACAGGGGCGGGCAAGTCCGCCGTGGCCGGCATGCTGGCCGCCGCCGGGCTGCCGGTGCTGGACGCCGACAAGATCGCCCGGGAGGTGGTAGAGCCCGGCTCCCCCTGCCTGGCCGCGCTGGCGCGGGCCTTTTCTCCCGACATCCTGCGCCCCGACGGAACCCTTGACCGCAAAAGGCTGGCCGCCCTGGCGTTTCAGGACGACGCCTCCGCTAAAAAGCTGAGCGCCGTCACTCACCCGGCCATTATCGCACGCTCCCTCGCCCGGCTGCGGGAGTGGGAGGCGGCGGGCTGCCGGGCGGCGGTGGTGGACGCGCCGCTGCTGTACGAAAGCGGCATGGACGCCATCTGTGGCCTGGTGGCGGCGGTGATCGCCCCGGAGGACTTGCGTCTGAAGCGGATTCTCGCGCGGGACGGCATCACCGAGCAAGAGGCGCGGCGGCGGATGGCCGTGCAGCCGGACGAGGCCTTTTATCGGGCCAAGGGTGCCCGGCTGCTGGTCAACGACGGCGATTTGGCCGCCCTCAGGCGGCAGGCGGACGCGCTGCTGGCCTGTATAAACCATCGGACATAAGACAGAAAGGGGTCCGGCCGTGAGCAAGTCAAAAACCGAAAATAAAAAGCGCGGCGGGCTCTCCATCCTGCTGGAGCTGTTGCTGCTGGCGGCGCTGGTCGTCGGTACGGGCTTCTTGCTGCGGGAGGGCTATCACCGCTATATGAAGGCGGCCTATCCCCTGCAGTATGACGAGCTGGTCGGCCGCTTTTCTCAGGAATACGGTATCGAGCCGTCCCTGGTGTACGCCGTCATCCGCACCGAAAGCGGGTTTGACCCTCAGGCGGTATCCTCGGCGGACGCCCGGGGCCTGATGCAGCTGACCGCTGACACGCTGGACTGGGCGGTGAGCAAGTCTCCGGGCGCCGAGCCGGTGGGCGGGGAGGATTTGTTCCGCCCGGAGGTGAATATTCGCTACGGGGTGTATGTCCTCAAGCTTCTGGGGGAACAATTTAAGGAACCGGACACGGTGCTCGCCGCCTACAACGCGGGTATGGGCAACGTGCGCCGTTGGCTGAAGGATCCGGCGTACTCGCAGGACGGCGAAACCCTGACCGCCATCCCGTTTGAGGAAACCCGGAACTATGTGCAGCGGGTGCGGGACGCTCAGGCGATGTACCGCGAGCTGTACGATATGGCGTAAATACAGCCGCTTCAAGCGGCATTTGGAAAGGAATGTGTGTCGACATGGCGGACAAGAACAAGGAACAAACAGCGGCCGACAAGCTGCGGGAGGAGCTGTGCTACGCGCCCACCCAGGCGGCCAAAACCCTCAGCGAGGAGGAAATCGCCAAGGCGGACGCCTATTGCGAGGAGTATAAGGCCTTTATCGACGCGGCCAAAACCGAGCGGGAGGCGGTGGAAACCGCTATCCGGGAGGCGGAAAAGGCGGGCTTCGTCCCCTTTGATCGGACCGCCGCGCTCAAGCCGGGCGACCGGGTGTATTACAGCAACCGGGATAAATCCCTGCTGCTCGCGGTAATCGGCAGCCGGCCGATTACCGACGGGGTGTCCATCGCGGCGGCCCACATTGACTCTCCCCGCCTGGATCTCAAGCCCAACCCCCTGTACGAGGACAGCAATCTGGCCTATTTCGACACCCACTATTACGGCGGGATCAAGAAGTACCAGTGGACGGCCATTCCCCTGGCCCTGCATGGGGTCATCGTCCGCCGGGACGGCACCACCGTGCAGGTGCGGGTGGGCGAAGACGACGGGGATCCCGTCTTCTGCGTCACCGACCTGCTGCCCCACCTGGGCACCGAGCAGATGAAGCGCCCCGCCACCGAGGTCATCAAGGGTGAGGATCTCAACCTGCTTATTGGCTCCCGCCCCTTCCGGGACGATGAGGGCAGCGATCTGGTCAAGCTGAATATCCTGAAGCTGCTTCATGAGAAATACGGCATTGTCGAGGCCGACTTCCTGTCGGCGGAGCTGGAAATCGTGCCCGCCTTCCGGGCGCGGGATCTGGGCTTTGACCGAAGCATGATCGCGGCCTATGGCCACGACGACCGGGTCTGCGCCTATCCGGCGCTGACCGCCCTGCTCGCGTTGGACGTCCCGGCCTACACCGCTGTGACCATCCTGGCCGACAAGGAGGAAACCGGCTCGGAGGGCAATACCGGCATGCAGTCCGCCTTCCTGCGGTATTTCATCGCGGACATTGCCGCCGCCTTTGGGCAGGAGGCCCGCCATGTGCTGACCAATTCCCTGTGCCTGTCGGCCGACGTCAACGCGGCGCTGGATCCCATCTATCCCGAAGTAATGGAGAAGCGCAACTGCGCTCAGCTCAACCAGGGCGTGGTATTGACCAAATACACCGGCTCCCGCGGCAAATCGGACACCAATGACGCCTCGGCCGAGCTGATGGGGCAGATCCGCCGCATCATGGATGACAGCGAGGTCGTCTGGCAGATCGGGGAGCTGGGCAAGGTGGACGCCGGCGGCGGCGGCACTGTGGCCAAGTATATCGCAGATTTGGACGTGGACACGGTGGACATGGGCGTGCCGGTGCTGAGCATGCACGCCCCCTACGAGGTAGTCTCCAAAATCGACGTGTATATGGCCCACCGAGCGTTTTACGCCTTGTTAAACCGTCAATAAAAAAGAAGCGGCCGCGCAGCGCGGCCGCTTCTTTTTTTGCTCTTATCCCCAAAGCTCCTGGATTTTGCGGTTAACCCGCTCCCGCATGGCCAGCACAGCCTGCGCGGTGCGGGGGTACTCCTTGAATTTCACCGCGCCGTCCTGCTCAAGCAGCGCCACGATCGCCTCATGGGGCAGCTTCTGCTCCAGCAGCTGGAGCGCCCGCAGATCCTGCAGCCCTTCATGGAACACCAGCTGCCGGATGGAGGGCACCGGCTCCCCGTCCGGGCCGGGATATACCAGGAAGGCGTCCCCCGCCGGGAAGGCGTCCTCCGCCCCCGTCTCGGCGTACGGATCAATCGGCCGCTTGGAAAGCATGCTGTACCAGAAATTATAGCCCCACTGGAGGAACCCCTCGATGTGGTACTTGAACAACTGCGCTCCCAGAATCCGATTGCGCGCCGACGGCATGGCCATGAAGCGATTGCTCACATCCTCCCCCTGCCCGCAGCAATAGTAGGTCCACAGATGCTCCACCCCATGATCCAGGAAGGTGTCCACATGGTTGTTGGCGGGAATGGGATGCTTCACCAGCCCCTTTTCATAGAAGGCATAGTCGGACAGCGCGTCAATGACCGGGCATTCGCCGCCCAGGGCCTCGTTCACCACCGCCGCCGCCCGGCCGTAGCTTTCCAGCGCGTCCATGCTCGGCTCATCGGACACGTGGAAATAGCAGCGGGACAGTCGGTCGGTCGTCCGTAAATGCGCCTGGAGCGCCTCCAGGAACGCCTTCAGGAAGCCCGTGTACTCTGCCGACGCCGCGTCGGTGTCCCACCCAAATATCTGTTTGACCTCGCCGTCCACGTCGGCCAAAATTTTGGGCGCCGCCGTGGCTCCCCACTGAGTAAACAGATGGGAGATCTCAAAGTACTGGATGCCGGAGGCTTCCGCCATTTCCATGTAGCGATCCAGCTTGTCAAAGTCGAAGCGCACCTCCCGGCCACGCACCGTCACATCGACCAGCTGCACGGTGGGCCGCTCCCCGCCCACCGCCGTGTCCAGCGGCGGGGTAAACACCGGCGTCAGCAGCAGGTTGATGCCATACGCCGCCGCGTTCTTCATATACTTGCCGAGAATGGCCCAGTGCGCCTCGGAAAGCGGCTCCACCCCGTACCAGGTGGCCAGACAGTCCGCGTGGAACCATTCGGTATGTACCAGCGTCTGGGGGGCAAGCGCGGCGCCGACGACCTCCACCCGGAACGTCGCCTCGGCCTGCTCCTCTCCCGCCGTCAGCCGCACCGTCACCACGCTCTCTCCAGCGGGGGCGTCCTCCGGCACCACGAAGGATACCCACAGGCAGCGCCACTGTGCGTCGAGCACCCGCAGCTCCCCCTTGTGCGGAAAAAGCGGATCGGGGTACAGCCCCGGCTTAGTGCGCAGATACTGCCCGTCCCCCTGGCCATAGCAGGGGAGCGCCACCGGCGCCTGTCCCACGTCGTACAAATCGGCCTCGCCGCTGAAGGGCAGATGAGCCCGGGCGGCCACCAGCATCCGTGCGGCCTGCGTGGAGCGGCAGGCTACCTGAAAATTCACCCGCTCGCCCCGCAGGGCGGTCACGCCCGCCGTCCCGCCGGCCGGCAGTTCCTCGTCGGCGAACACCTTTTGCAGGGAGTCGAGTACTCGTATGTCCATCCCCATTGTCCACATCTCCTTGTCCGCTACAGTAAATCCCACAGTATAGCTCAAATTATAGCAAATTCTCTACGGCGGGGATTGACACTTTCGGCCAGGATTGTATCCGATTCGGCCAGTTTTTTTGTTGCGCTTTTTTCCTGTTTCTGCTATGATGGTAGCTATGAAAACCCGTCCGGCGGCCGACTGCCGGAGAAAGGAAGATCTCTATGGCGTTTGTGAAGGAATTGCTGGCCGCCTGCGCGGCGGAAGGCTATCGGATAGATGAAAAAGCGGGCACCGCCAGCGGCGTGGCCTCCGGCATCGCTTTTCTAGCCCGGGTGGAGCCCGGCACCATCGAGATGTCGGTCAACATCCCCGCCGACCACCTGCCGAAGCTGCAGGCCGGCATTGCCGCGGCCAGTCCCGCTTATGCGGCCGCCACCGTGGTGCATCATAATTTCGGGGTGCTGTTAACCCTGCCCGGGACGGACGCTCTGTCCCCCGAGGAATATACCGCGCTTATCCGCATCGCCGCCGTCGAAGCTACCAAGCTCATCGGCGTGGCCTATGACGATAAGTTCGACCGGGACGGAGAGCCGGTCTCCGCCTACATCCGGGGCTTTTTCGGCGCGCTGCTGGGCGCGGTGGTCGGCATTATCCCCTGGGTGCTAGTCAGCAGCCTGCTGCACATCACCTCCTGGTATCTGGGCGCGCTCATCAGCGTCGCCTCCTTTTACGGCTACTGCTATCTGCGGGGTGCTCACAGCACCCGCTACGCCGTCACCCTGATCGTCGTCTTCTCCCTGGGCGTCATGGTGCTGCCCGGCGTCGTAACCCAATGCATCTACGTCATGCAGGAGGGCGCCGCGTTTTGGGACGCCCTGGCCCTTGCCTTTCAGCCCCAGGTGCTGATAAGCAATCTGGCCTCCATGGGCTTCGGGCTGCTGGCAAACATCGCCGGCCTGCTGGCTATCAAGAACCGGGTGCTGTCCTACACCCATGAGGCCCAGTTCCTCCGCCGCCCCCGCAAGCCGAAATTCTGATCGCCCGCCGCGTTAAGCGGGTATCGATAGGCAAAAAGGCCATCCGCACAGCGGACGGCCTTTTTGCGGCTCTTTTCCGTTTGCATGGGCGTTTCCCGGAGCTGGTACCGCCTGTTCCGGCACTCCGCCGTCTCCTCTACTCGTTGGCCTCGATGACCCGCCGGCACAGCTCTCCCAGATCCGCCAGGGAGGCGATTTGCCCGGCCTCGCCCCGGAAGCCCGCCGCCCCTTTAAGCCCCCGCATGTACCAGGCCGCGTGCTTGCGCGCCTCCCGAAGGGCCACTCGCTCTCCCTTGAGGGATACGGCCAGCTCGATCTGCCGGTACAGCACCGCCATGCGGCTGGACACCGGCGGCGGGGGCAGCTCCTGCCCGTGGTTCAGGTAGGCCTCGATTTGCGCGAACAGCCAAGGCGCGCCTAACGCCCCCCGGCCCACCATCACCAAGTCGCAGCCCGTCTGCTCATACAGGGCGGCGGCCTCCCGGGCCGTGGTGACGTCCCCGTTGCCGATGACCGGGATGCCCACCGCCTCCTTCACCGCGCGGATGATATCCCAATCCACCGGCGGGGCGTACATCTGATCCCGGGTGCGGCCGTGCACCGTTACCGCCGCCGCGCCGCCGGCCTCCACCGCCCGGGCCACCTCCACCGCGTTGACGCAGTCGGGGCCGTAGCCCTTGCGGATTTTGGCCGTCACCGGCACCGGTACCGCCCGGGCCACCGCCTGCACGATCCGCCGGCAGAGATCCGGCTCCCTCATCAGGGCGCTGCCGCAGTGGTTGCCCGCGATTTTCGGGGCGGGGCAGCCCATGTTGATGTCGATGACGTCGGGCCGGTATTCCATGGCCAGCACGGCCGCCCGGGCCATGATGTCCGGATCGTCCCCGAACAGCTGCACCGCCGCCGGCCGTTCCTCGTCGTCCAGCCGGAGCAGCTCCCGGCTTTTCGCGTCCTGAAAGCACAGCCCCTTGCAGCTGACCATCTCGCCTACCACATATCCCGCGCCGTAATCCACGCATATTTTCCGAAAGGCCCGGTCGGCCACCCCCGCCATGGGGGCCAGCGCCGCCCTGCCCTGGATCTCCACTGTCCCTATCCGCATCGCTCCGGCCTCCTTCGCCTTATCCTCATTATACCGGAATCGACGCGCGCGGGCAAGCTAAAAACCGCCCGGACAGCTTGACTATCCGGGCGGCTATAAATAGTATAGATCTTAAGCCAGCACCACCTCGTGGCCAGAGGCGGCGGATTCGTAGGCGGCCTGCAGGATGGTCATCAGGGCCACCCCGTCCTCCGCCGGGGCGCGGCAGGCCGTGCCGTCCTCCACACAGGACACAAAGTGACGGATTTCGTTCTCAAACAGCCCGTCGAAGCTCAGCGCCGTGCCGGTGGCGATGGTGGTATTGGTCATGTACCCCGCCTGCTGGCTGTACAAGGTCAGTTCCGGATCCAGCTTGGCGCCGGCCTTGGTGCCGAAGAGCTCAATTTTCCCCTCATCCTTTTCGATGTTCAGGCTGAAGCTGGCCTCGATGGACAGCACCGCGCCGTTGTCGAACCGGATCATCACGCTGGCCATATCCTCCACGTCGAACACTGGCTTCTCCTCCGTGGTGGAGGACTGATACGCGTCGCCCTTCTTGATGCCGGGGCGATCCCCTAGTTTCTGGAAGGTAGCGCCGTAGACCGACACGGGCTTCGGATTGCCCATCAGATACCGCACCAGGTCAATGACATGCACCCCCAGGTCAATAAGAGGGCCGCCGCCGGAACGGGATTTATCCCCAAACCAGCCGCCCGGGCAGCCGTTGCGGCGCAGATAGGTGGCCTTGGCGTAATACAGATCGCCGAAATACCCCTCATTGATGAAATCCTGCACCACCGCGCAGTCGTTGCCGAACCGGCGGACGAACCCGATCATCAGCAGCTTGCCGCTGCGCTTCGCCGCGTCCCGCATGGCCTCGGCCTCTGCCACATTCATGGCCATGGGCTTTTCGCACAGCACATGGAGACCCGCCTCCAGCGCCGCAATCGTACAAGGGGCGTGGGCCGCGTTCCAGGTGCAGACGCTCACCGCGTCCAGCTCCTCCTTCGCCACCATGTCCTTCACGTCGGTGTACAGCCGGGTCACCCCGTGCCGCTCGCCCTTTTCCTTCAGCCGCTCCTCGTTGATGTCGCAGAATGCGGCCAACTCCACCCGGGGATCGGCCTTATAGCCGGCAATGTGCATCTCGGCAATGCTGCCCACGCCGATAACGCCCACCTTGATTTTCTTTTCCATATGCTTTGCTCCCCCTTATCGAATCAGCGATTGCAGGAAGTTGACCGCCAGACGGATGTCTCCCTCCGGATCGTCCCCGACCTCCCGCTCGATGGTCAAATAGCCCGTATAGCCGATGTCGTTCAGCGCACTTAAGTATGCGGGGAAATCCACGTCCCCCTGGCCCAGCGGCAGCTCGATGAAGGGCGCCTCCGCAAAATCCAGCGTGCCGTTGTAAATGGTCTCCGGGTTGACACGGCGGAGCATCCGGCCGTCCTTGGCATGGGTGTGGACGATGTACTCCTTGAGGTTGTGGACGGCCTTGACCGGATCGTCCCCCGCCACCATGACCAGATTGGCTGGGTCGAGATTGACCGCCACGCCGGTGGAATGCAGGGTGTCCAGGAAGGTCTTGAGAACGGCAGACAGCTCGGGGCCGGTCTCGATGGCGAAATGGGCCCGCAGGCTGTCGGCGTAGGCCGCCAGCTGGCCGCAGGCGTCCTGCATGATCCGGAAGGTGTCGCAATCGGTATCCGCGGGCACCACGCCAATATGGGTGGTCACCACGTCAGTCTCCAAATCCTTGGCCAAATCCAGAATGCGCTTGGATCGCTCGATGAGTTCTGGATTCTTCTCCGGGTTGGCAAAGCCCTGGCCCAAATCGCCGCACAGCGCGGAGATGGTCAGCCCCCGGGACTTGCACATGTCGAGGAACTCCCTCCGTTTCTGCGGGGATAGGCTCTCGGGGGAAAACGCGCCGCTCGTGGCATACACCTGCAGCCCGGTCGCCCCCACCGCCGCCGCTTTATCGAGCGCGGTGGTCAAATCGGTGCGGAAGGAATCGAGAATCACGCCGATGGAAAAAGGATACATAACGCGGCACTCCTTTACTGCTTCAAATATTGACACTTTCTACTGCTCATTATATACTCAAGATAAGGGATGTAAAGGAACAAACTTGTCTTGTCGTAACAAAATATTGCGATTTGTGATAGCCTCAAAATAGCCACACATTTAGGAGGCGCGGGATGCAGAAGCAGATTTATGAAAAGCATATCCATGACGATCCGGATTTTCCTTTCTTTTTTCATGTCCGCATGCAGGCGGTGCCGTATTCCCCCGACCTGTTTCACTGGCATGAGAGCATCGAGCTGCTGTATGTCCTCGAGGGGACGCTGCGGGCCGTGTGCGGGGAGGAAGTCGTGACCGCGCGGGCGGGGGACTTGGTGATCGTGCCGCCCAACGCCCTGCACGCCGTCTGCGCGGACGGAGCCCCCGCCGTGTACCACTGCCTGATCGTGGACAAATCCTTCTCCGATGGGCTTAAGCTCTATCTGTCGGGCATGCGGTTCCGCCCCTGCGCGGCCAGCTCCGAGGCCGGGGAGCTGTTCGGGCGGATCGCGGCGGAGGTGACGGAAAAGCGGGCGCTTTACAAGCTCAGCGTGCGGTCCTATGTCATGGCCCTGCTGGTCTTTCTGTGCCGGGACTGCCGCGTCGCGGGGGAGGAGGAGCTGCCCGGGCGGGGCACTCATAAAATCGAGATGGTCAAGACCGTCATCGAATATCTACGCCTGCATTTTGGGGAGGATCTGTCCATCGAGGACCTCTGCGGGGTGGTGGGGTTCAGCAAATACTACCTGTGCCACGCGTTTCGGCAGATTACCGGCAGCACGGTGGTGGATTATCTCAACAGCCTGCGCTGCTCCCACGCGCTGCAGCTGCTGTCCTCCGGCGAATACACGGTAGGGGAATGCGCGGAAAAATGCGGGTTCCACAACCTCTCCTATTTCGCCAAGGTGTACCGCCGGTACCGGGGATGCTCCCCCTCCGATGAGCTGGGAAAGGCCTCCGTAGCCACATAAAGTCGAAAAAAGCGCATACAAACGGCGCTTTTTTCTGCTTTTTCCTCGTTGGAGCGCTCAAAAGCGAAAATTCCCGGCCCCTTTCAAACGGTTTTGAAAGGGGCCGGGATTCTTCTGAGCACGATATTGCTTTTTATGACAAAGTGCGATCAGGGCAGGACATTTCCGGCGGCCCGGTATATCGCGTACCATTCCGGCCGGGTGAGCTCGACGTCATAGGCGGCGGCGATGTCCTTCAGACGCTCCGGCTTGGTGGTGCCGACGATGGGCTGCATCCCGGCGGGATGACGGAGAATCCAGGCAATCACCAGGGCCTGGGCGGAGATGCCCTTCTGGGCCGCCAGCTCGCCAAGGGCCTGGTTCAGCGCGGGGAACTGGGGGTTATCCAGGTACACGCCCTCGAAAAAGCCGTACTGATAGGGGGACCAGGGCTGGATGGTAACGCCGTTCAGGCGGCAATACTCCAGCAGGCCTCCGTCGTGGTCGACGGAGGGCGGGTTGGTCATGTTGACGTTGAGGCCGCTGTCGATCATGCCGGTGTGCATGGGGCCGAACTGAAGCTGGTTGAACAGGAGGGGCTGGCGCACCGCGCGGCGCAGCAGCTCCATCTGGCCGGGGTTCTGGTTGCTCACGCCGAAATGGAGCACCTTGCCCTGGGCCTCCAGCCGATCGAAAGCCTCGGCCACCTCCTCCGGCTCCATCAGGGTATCGGGCCGATGGAGAAGCAGCGCGTCCAGGTAATCGGTATGCAGGCGGCGCAGACTGTTATCCACCGCATCGAGAATATGCTCCTTGGAAAAATCGAAGTAACCGGGGCAGATGCCGCATTTGCTCTGCACCCGCATCTTCCCCCGCAAGGCGGGATCCTTTTCCAGTACCCGGCCGAACAGCTCCTCCGACCCGCCGCCGCCGTAAATATCCGCGTGATCGAAATAGGTCACGCCGCAGTCCAGGGCGGTGCGCACGAGGGCATCCGCCTGACCAATATCCAGCTCCGCCAGGTGCATACAGCCCAGGGCGATGGCCGAGACCTCCAGGCCGTTTTGGCCGCCCACTTGCAATGTTTTCTTCATTCTAATGACTCATTCCTTTCCAGAAACCGGGGAATTGTGCCGGTTTCGCTTGCGAAATTCCCGCCTTTGGCGGGAAAGGCACAAAACCCGTTTGAAAGAAAGGCATTCGCCTTTCTTTTATACGTTTTGTAATAACAGCCTGTAAGTTTACAAAATCCCGCCAAACGGCGGGATTTTGGCTTCTTATTTGATAAAGGTGAAGAGCTTGCCGATAACCGGCAGGGGCGTCCGCTCGCCCTTGGCGGCGTGGACGATGCCCAGGATGACCATAGCCGCCACCAGCAGCCACAGCAGGGTGGCAATCAGGCTGAACACCCAGCCCACAAACGGAATCCAGTGGAAAACGCCCAGAATGGAGGCGACAATGCTGACCGCGATGTCGAAGATGCAGAGGATAATGCCCTGATTGGTATGAAATTTCACATCCTCGTTGTCCTTCTCGACGAAGAAGCCCAGGATAAACAGGATGCCGATATAATCCAGGATGGTAATCAGCTTGACGGTGGAATTGTTATTGTTCATAGTCGCAGCGCTCCTTTATCCAATATGTATAATAAGCCGGAAATATACCGTTAAGGGAGAAAGAAAACCTGCTCTAGGCGGGGCTGGGCGCCGGTGCAGGGGTCCATCTCCATGACCATGACGTCCTTCATATACGCGTTCCAGCGATCCACCACCGGGCTGCCGGCCTGCACGCGGGCAGCGTATTCCACCCCTTTTTCACACTCGTAATAGCCGAACAGGTCGTTGCCCACGTTCCAGATGGTGTAATTGGAAATGCCGGCCTCTTTCAGCACGGCCTTAAGCTCTGGCCACAGCGCAGCATGGCGGCGTTTGTATTCCTCCAGCTGGCCGTCCAGCACCTGGGCCTTCCAGGCATAACGCTCCATAGGTCATCTCTCCTTACCTTTCAATGGAATTATTATAGCAGGTTTGCCGCCAAAAAGAAACGGGGGAATGTAAATTCCGGGTGAACTTCCTCTTAAGATTTTCGGGCGGACGGCGCAAAACGCCAGGAACCCCGAGCGGCCTAGGGCCGCCCGGGGTTCCTGTATTCTATGGGCTTATGGGGGGGGCAATTAGAAGGTGACGTCGGTGCCGTAGTACGCGCAGGTCAGGACACCGAGCATCTCCTCGTCGCTGACCGGACGGGGATTGGAGGCGGTGCAGGGATCCAGCACCGCGTTGTGGGCGATGGCCTGGCAGTGGGCCTTGAAGTCTTCCTCGGACACGCCGTTCGCCTGGTAGGTCTGGGCGATACCCAGCTTGGCGTTCATGGCGCGGACGGCCTCGACCAAAGAATCGGTCAGCTGTTTATCGGTGGCGCCGGGCAGGCCCAGCGCGCGGGCGATCTGCGCGTAACGGGACATGCAGACGCGGGAGTTGAACTGGATCACGCTGGGCAGCAGGATGGCGTTGCAGCAGCCATGAGGAATGTGGAAAATCGCGCCCGTCTTATGGGCCAGGCTATGCGCGATGCCCAGCAGGGCGTTGGAGAAGGCCATGCCGGCCAGGCACTGGGCGATATGCATGGCGCCCCGGGCTTCCTTGTCGCCATGGTAGGAATCGATCAGGTTGTCAAACACCGAGGAAATCGCCTGGAGGGCCAGGGGATCGGAGAACTCCGACCGGGCGGTGGCCACATAGGCCTCAATAGCGTGCGTCAGCGCGTCCATGCCGGTGTGGGCGGTGAGGGTCTTCGGCATGGTCTGGGGAATATCGGTATCCAGGACAGCCACATCGGGGGTGATTTCAAAATCAGCGAGCGGGTACTTGATACCGGTGGAATAATCGGTGATGACCGAGAACGCCGTCACCTCAGAGGCGGTGCCGCTGGTGGAGGGCACGGCCACGAAGATAGCCTTGGTGCGCAGGCGGGGCAGGGAGAAGGGCTCTTTGATGTCGTCAAAGGTTTTCTCCGGGTACTCATAGAACACCCACATGGCCTTGGCGGCGTCCATGGGTGAGCCGCCGCCGATGGCGACGATGACATCCGGCTCGAATTCCCGCATGGCCTTGGCGCCGTCATACACCCGCTCGATGGAGGGATCGGGCTCCACGCCGTCGTACAGCCGGGTTTGCAGGCCCGCGGCCTTCAGGATATCCTCCAGCTTCTGCAGAAAGCCGGTCTTTTTCATGGAGCTGCCGCCGGTGACGATGAATGCCTTCTTGTAGCCTTTGAGATTTTTCAGTTCCTCCATAGCGCCGGGACCAAAGTACAAATCGCGGGGTAACGTGAAGCGTGCCATAAGCGAACGTCCTCCTTATGTATGATAGTTTATCGGTCGATCGAGTCGTTAATAATTTAACAACTCAATTTGTTATTATTTTAACACTCTCTAGAAAAAATTGCAAGCGGTTGACACACTATTAAAAATTTTTTCACAATTGTATGTCAAGGCGATCCGGAGAGACGAGGGAAGGAGCGTGAAAATACGGCAGGGTTCAAAGACTGTTCACTATTATCATAAAAATATTTATTAAGATTGTGGAAACGATGTTGAAATTATTTATTAATTGGAGTATTCTATGGATATACCACTTTTTAGAAAACATGTAATATATGTGTAATTCCCTTCGGCCCTGTTAATTGAGTCGGAGAGAAAAATAAAGATGAGGAAGGGTAAAACATGAAAAAGACCGGCAAAACACGACGCACCCGTTGGCTTTCCTGCATGGTTACGCTTTCCCTGTGCCTTGGCTCCCTGGGGGCCGCGGGAGCGGCGCCAACCAAAGCGGAGCCAGAACTATCCACCGGCGGTCACCCCCTGATAGCAGCGGCGTCTGTTCCAGAGACGGTGCGGGAGCTGATCGGCCTGGAGGCGGACGCGCCGCAAAAGGTGGTGCAGACCGACAATCTCTATGAGATTCTAACGGAAAGCGAGGACGGCTCGGGACAGGGAACCCTGTTCGCGGCGCCGGTCAAGTACATCGACGAGGACGGCCAAGCCCAATTCATTGATTCCTCCATTGTTCCCAAGGGGTTTTTCCGTTCCCTGCTCCAAAGCTATACCTATACAAACGCCGCCAACAGTGTCCAGGTGGAATATTCGAAGGACAGCGCCAAGGGCGTCCGCCTGAACGGCGGCGTCATCATGGCGGTAGCCGACACAAAGCAGCCGGACGACATGCCGGGGTTTGTGCGGGAGGAGGCGGGAAAGGACGACGTATTCGTCTATCCCCAGGCGTTCGGCCCCGACACCTATGTAGAATACAGCAACACGGCGGGAGGCGTGAAGGAAAACATCGTCCTTGAGAAAAACGTGGGGCGCAACGAGTTCGCTTTCACCCTGGAAACCGCCACCCACACGCCGGTGCTGAGCGCCGACAACACCAGCATCACCCTGGTCAGCAAGACGAATCCAGGCGAGGGAGACTATCTCATATCCTCCCTATACGTCTATGATTCTTATCAGCCGGACGGAACGGAAACAGCAGAAGATTTCCGGCATTATACCGAGGACTGTCTTTACCGTCTGGAGGCTGTGGAGGAGTCTGTCTACAAAATCACGGCCGTGGTATCCCAGGCGTTTTTAAATCATCCGGAGACGGTGTATCCGGTAGTGATCGATCCTACGGTGTCCGGCACAGCCAGCACCATGGACGACGCTTTCATCAGCCCGACCGTCACCGGCGCTTCCAACTACAAGGCCTCTTATCTGCGGGTAGGTAAGAACGGCAACGACCACTACGCGTACCTGCGATTCGGCAACCTGCCAAGCAAGCCGGCCAACGTGGATGTGTCTTCCGCCACCCTGAAGCTGACCTACCGGCCCAATCAAACGACCGGCGGGGTATTAGACTGCTATTACGTAGGGTCAAGCTGGGTAGGAAAGGATCTGACATGGAACAATCAGCCGTCACGATACGCCCCCGGCAGCACCTACGATCCCCAAGGCCGTAATTATTCCATCGCGTCCTTCGACGTGGCCACCCACTTGCAAAACTGGACCAACGGCGGGTATAATAACTATGGGCTGTGTATCTCGTACAACAACCTGAGCATGAACGACTACAACAGCGTCTATTCCTCCGACGGACCGGCGGCCAGCGTCCCCCGCATTGAGTACAGCTATACCGGCGCGTACGGTGCGACCAGCGGGATTAGCAGCGGAACCATTTATTATCTGCGCAATGTTCGAAGCGGGAAGTATATGGATGTGCAGGGCGGAGGAACCAACGTTGTCCAGTATAGTTTCCATGGTGACGCCAATCAACAATGGAAATTTGTATACGCGGGAGACGGGTATTATTCTATTATTCCCGTGTTTAAGCCTGGTTTGCGATTAGATGTCGGGAATGCTAATGATATTAATGGAACCAATATTGGTATTCATCAAGATAATGGGTCCAATGCACAGAAATTCCGTGTACTGCCCTGCGCCGGTGACTGTTATCGTTTGCTTCCAAAAATTAGCACAAAGAAAGTAGTCGAAGTAGCGGGGGGAAGCAGCGAAAACAGCGCCAATGTACGCATATGGGATTACGGGCCAGCACGACAGCATGAGTGGTATATTGAAAAGGTCAGCACAAAATTAAACGGTTACAAAACATTTTCAGCCTTTGATGTCGGTGACAGCTCTGAGAACGAAATTGGAGTTATTCAGAATCTTTTTAAAGGATTAGGATATAAACAAGTATGTGCCCTAGATAATAAAAATGGATATATACCTGCTCAAACGATTAAAGATGTCGGCTCCTACTCAGATTTTATTTACATGAACGGTCATGGGGGAGCATACACGAATATGTGGATTCAAGATTCCACCAAGGCCATAAAAGAATATCTATGTGCAGATGTTTCTGCTTATTCCGGTACAGATCGGCCAAAGATCGGGATTGGGGCGACTTTGCTCCCGGGTTCCACCACAAAAACCAACTCATTTTGGAATCTTAAAACCAAGTGGGGTCTTTTTGCTGAATGCAATCAATTGTCCTACGATTCCTATGGAGCAGGCCCTCATTGGAATGGGTTATCCTCTGCGCAGATTTGGGCAAGGACCATGCTAGGTGATGGACAGAGAGTTCACGGGTATTTAGGATACTATACTCAAGCGCCATCAGCTGCACCTCATTATAAAACCTTGGATTTTTTTGCGCAAAGAGCTCGTCAAGGACAGCCAATTGTTTCAGCATGGACAGGCGCTCATATGGATTATTTTAATCAGTATTCTACGAGAATTAATTACGCCTGTATTTATCACACAGCTAACATTAGCGATACATTTAACTCGTTCACAGCCAGTACGCCAAACGGTTCCAACTATGAAATCGGACTCATGAGTCGTGTGAAAAATAAAACGCTGATGAAGACAGCAACCGCTACTGCTAAATCTATCGATCAAGTAAAGGATTCGTTTACTTTAAAAAACCGTTCTTTTTCTTCGTCACAAAAGAAACTAATTTCCCAAAAGCTGCTAAGCGCCAGAAGCAACGCTAAATTAAATATTCAAGAAGATGGTCGTTTATCATATCAAAGTGGTTTATCATGCATAGATGGCACGATTACAGAATACTCTCTAACTGATGAGCAGGCCATAGCCATTGCCATTCAGAAACTCACAGACCTTGGTCTTATGCCCACAACTGATTATCGTGCTGTTGTCGATCGTATGGAAATACGACTTTTAAATTCCCCTGACTTGTCTTTCAGTGCGCCGAAAACAGTTGAGTATACTGTTCGCTTTTATAAAACTTATCGAGGTATTGATATTGTTACAAATGAGGGGGATGGCATTACTTTACGTTTTAATAAAAATGGATTCTCAGATATAAACTACTATTGGAGGGATATTTTAGAAACCAATTCTAAACTGTCTCATATTTCCATTCAAAAGGAATCAGCAATTACTGCTTTTCAACGGGACTACCCGGTTGAAGCTCAAAACGCCCCCTATGTCTCGCAAGCATTTGTAATGGAAAATGGTGTCTTAAAACGTGCTTGGGTAGTAGGAACCGAGCCAGATTATGTGAATGCTGAATTTTTTGATATGGAAACAGGCGATCATCTACTGAAAGGCTGAAATTATGAATAGAATCAGAGTGTGGATAAAAAAGCACAAAATTTGTACAGCCAGTATCTGCATTATTTTAATCCTTTTAATTTCTGCGTTATGCGTCTCCCCATTTGTTGCGATTCATATTGATGATTTTCGCAACATGGGCTGTTCCTCCGTCGTATTCGACAAGCGGCAGATGAACGGCGTGGACCGCATCGTGGTCAAGACCAAAAATGGTGAAACCACGATTCGGGACAAGGCACTGATTAGGCGCATGGTAAAGGAAACCATGACGGCCACCTCCATCGGGTACAAGGTTCCATACGGGGACAACGAGTGGCGGCTGTACAAGGGAGACACGCTGATTAGGCGGATGCGGCAGTCATCGGGCGAGTACAGGGCGATTCTGGAGGTTTTTCAGGTGGACGGCGCTCACCGGGTCTCGGCAAAGAACACCGATGTAGGGGTGGGGGAAATCTCCGCCGAGCTGCTAAGCGCTATAGAACAGGCTTTGGCGGCCGACGGGAACAGCTATGCCGCCCCTTAAGGGGTCGTAAAAGCCGCTGAAACACCAAAAAGGCTATGCGGGAAGCAGCGTCCGGCTTCGTTATTTGGGCGGCAGGAATCGCTTTGGACGCCGCCTATATTTAGTTGAATCTATCATAAGCCGTTTAAAAGCGCCCCAGCGTCTCTACACAAAAGACGCTGGGGCCTGCTTTTACCCTTTCAGGCTTCCGGGGCAGCGGAGATCAGAGGAGGCTTGGGAATCGGTGTTTATTAATTAATATTTTATGCATAAAAACATTTATTAATTTTGCGGATTTGATATTGAAAACATAGATGTATTGGTGTAATCTATAGTTAACCACTTTTGGGAAAGGGCCTTTTTCGCTAGGCGCAAGCTGGAGTTGGCGGAAATTGCAGAGGGTTCGCTGGTAACGCCGACAGACGAGGGAAATCCATGAAGAGAGAACGCTTAAAATATGTTAGTATTTTTCTGATCGTATCCGTTGTGTTAGTCGGGGGATGGTATGCCGTCTATCGCCTCTTCAACCGACCTGTTGAACCGTATATCCGTACGGTCTTCACGGCGGAGGAAACTGCTGTGGTGTTTGACGAGGTGCAATGGCCGCAACGGGAGGCTATATCCCTGAAGGCTTTGGTTTATTATCCCACTTGGCGGGATCCGTCCATGTACGCCTATTTTTTCTTAAGGAAGGAGGCGGCGGATGAGTATGGCAAGCTGCTGCAACCATATGAGTCTGTGGGCTTAGCCCCGGAGGGAGAAGCTGGCTTATCCTACCAGGACAGCACCTATTACGCCATACAAAAAAAGAGCGATTTTGATACCGGCAACACTTTCTGGGTGTACGATTGGGGAGAAGACGTCTACCTGGTATGCCTCTACGTTTCTTCCTTCAGCGAGAAACTTGTAAAATGCGCGACGGACAAGCCGTAAGCGCCCCCGCGGCCTATATAAGGCACGGGAAAGGCCGGTATTCCGCTGCCGATCGATTCCTTTTCACGCCATGCAACAGGAGACTTCTATATGAAAAAGCCCTCGCTTAAATGGATTGTTTTCCTGCCGGTTATCCTTCTGGCGTTATTCACCATCTTCGTGCTGGTGGGACGATGGATTTGGCTGGATGGATCGGGAACGTGGACAATCTCCACCTTTTCTGACGAAGAAACCGCTCGCATTTACAAGGAGATCCACTGGCCTTTTGGCGACGAGAGCACATTGCGGCGGCTCGTCTATGTTCCGCTGCCGCAGGAACATCTGGCATATATCCACATCGACATACCGAAGGCCTATTTTGACGAGCACGCGGAGGAATTGACGTACAGGCGGGATACGGCGTTTACCGAATCCGCTTCCGACGCGCTGACGGTCGGAGAGGAAGAATTTCTTCCCATAGCCCGTTGGCAGTACGGCAAAAACCTATATTTCTTCCTATACGATCTATCCGACACCGTCTACGGCGTACAGGTATACGATTTATCGCCGTCAAAGGCGATAGCGGACATCGTGGAGACGCGGGATCTCGCCGTTTGCCGGTCATAGCCACGGCGGGGGGGGGGCAGCGGGGGACTTCGGCTTGGGGTTTGTCTATCAAACAGAAAGCGGATGGTGCCATGAAAGCAAAAAAGATCTTTACCGCCGGTAAAAAAATGCGCTTTCTTGTTTTGATTCTGTTGGCATTGGTTTTGATAGCAGCAGCCCCGCTGCTGCTGTATGCCACCCTATTTAGATGGGACGCGCCGCTGGAAAGACGGACGTTGGCCCCGTTAAACGAGGCCGCCATCGAGGTCTTATCTCAAGAATTTCAAGTGACCCTAAAGGATGAGGACACCGCAACCGTCACGCAGGCAGTGCTTTTCGAGAACAAGTCCTTTTATGGCTTTGGCAACAAAACCTTAACCATCACCATCGAGGGAACGTCCATGGACGCGTTTTTAAGTGATCACGCGGAGAAATTCCGGGAGATACGGGACAGAGGGCTTTCCTCCTGCCGGGTTGTGGCCAAAAACGAGGATTCCATCTGGATAACCGAGGAGGAAAACCGCGTTATTTTGAAAAAAGAGGAAATCCGCCGCGCCACGAAAACATGGTTTCACGAGAACCCAGCGGTGAAATTGGAGGTCATCGAACCCGCGTAAGCAAAACCGCCCCCGCGTCCGGAATTGGACGCGGGGGCGGTTGTTTGTGTCAGCCTTCCGGCGCCTTGGTGGTCGTGGCGGCGGGGGTGCTGGTGGTGGCCGGGACGCTGGTGGTGGTCGCGCCGGCCTGAGTGGTACCCGCCGGCGGGTTGGCGGCGGGAGAGCCGCCGCCATGGACGTTGCAGGTGCCGGGGATGTTGTCGCTCTTATACACACCAGTCGCTTTGGGGCAGCCGGCGGTGGCGATGAGGCCGGTCTGGGTGCAATACTGCAGCTCTTGGGTGTTGCCCTTCTTGTCGAAGGATTTCGGCTCCAGGCCTTTATGCAGGGCCTTCATAGCCTGGCTCCACAGCTTTTTGGCATACAGGGTCTGGGAGCTGTTGAGGCTCTTATTATAGTCGTAGCCGAACCAGGAGGCCCCCACGTAGTAAGCGGTGCCGCCGCAGAAATACACGTCCTTATCGTCGCTGGTGGTACCGGTTTTGCCGAAGACCTCCCACCCCTTCCACTGGTTGCCGACACCGTTGTAGCCGGTGCCCTTGGTGATAACCTGCTGGAGGATGCGGTTCATAACGTAGGCGGTGCCCTCGTCAATGGTCTGGATGTTCTGGGGGCCCTTTTGGAGCAGGATCTCCTTTTCACCGCCGGAGGCGGCACGGCTGACCTCGTAATAGGTATAGGGCTTGTTGTATTGGCCCCCGCCGCCATACACGGCGTAGGCGGCGGCCATATCCCGGGCATACACGCCATCGGTCAGGCCGCCCAGGCCCATGGGGGCCAGGTCGATGTCCGAGACGATGCCCCGGTCGGTGGACCGGGATTTGACCAGGGTGGACAGATGCAGGGTGTTGGTGGCGAAATCAAAGGCCTTTTGCGGGGTGAGCTTCTCCACCACGCGGACAGCCACGGTGTTCAGGGATTCCTGCACGGCGTAGTTGAGCAGCACATTGCCGTTATCCGCGGCCTTTTTGCGGTAGTTGACCGGCCACTTCTTTCCGTTTACTTCCTTGAGCCAGGCGTCCCGCTCCAGGGAGGAGTAGTGAATCACATTATAGAAGATACCGGGGCCGTAGACGGACACCGGTTTCATGGAGGAGCCGGGCTGCCGCTTGGACTGGGTGGATCGGTTGAGCACCCGGTCGGCGGTTTTCTCCCCACGGCCGCCGACGGTGGCCACCACACGGCCGGAATAATCCATAATGAAGATAGCGGCCTGGGGATCCTCTTTATCCTTGGCGATGGATTTGGGGAAGTTCTTTTCGTTGGCGTAAATTTCCTCCACGGCCTTCTGCTGGGCGGGCTTTTCTGCGGAGCGGATGGTCAGGCCGCCGTGATACACCATGTTCTGGGCCATGCGGTAGGTATAGCCCTTGACATCCATGAGATCCGCGATGACGTCCTCCACAAGCAAATCCATGTAGTAGTCTTCCACGGCGGCGTGCTTGAGGCCGTTTTTAAAGTGCAGCTCCTCGCCGCGCGCCTGCTTATACTCTTCCTCGGTGATAAATTCCAGCTCATACATCTTCTGGAGCACCAGGCGCTGCCGGGCGCGGATGTTTTCGGGGCGGGTATACGGGTTGTATTTGCTGGGGTTCTGGGTAATGCTGGCGATGACGGCCGCCTCGGCAATGGACAAATCCCTCACGTCCTTGCCGAAATAATACTGCGCGCCCGCGCCCACGCCCACGATGTCACCGGTCAGGGGCAGGTTGTTCAGGTACGCCTCCAGGATTTCCGGCTTGGTATAATAATTCTTCTCCATCTCGATGGCGCGGAGAATCTCGGTGATTTTCCGCTCGATGCTGTGATCGTCGTCCTGGGTGGTGATTTTAATCAGCTGCTGGGTGATGGTGGATCCGCCGTATTCGGTGGAGCTGAAGTGGAAAATCAGATTGGCGAAGGCGGAAATCGTCCGCTTCCAGTCCACGCCGTAATGATCGTAAAACCGTTCGTCCTCGATAGCGACCACGGCGTCCTTCATGCACTTGGGAATCTCATCCCCGTCCACCCAAATGCTGTTGGTACCCTTGAGCTGCTGGAACACTTCCCATTCGCCCTTGTCGTTCTGCACCTCCACGGTGGTGGTGGCCTTCATGGACATCTGGCCCAGCTCAGTGGGAATGCCGTCGTTATCCTTGAAGTTGATCATCACGTACACGACCATCACGCAGCCCACCATGGTGGCGGTGATCACGCCGATGAGCAGGATGGTCATCAGGCACTTGAAGACGGCGGAGACAGCCTTCAGGGTATGGCGCACGGCGGGTTTTTTCATCACGGCGCGCCATTTTCCGGATTTGCGGGAATCAGCCATCTGTCTTGCCTCCTTACTCCTTAAAATACCGGGGGACCCGGCGGTATGTTACGGCGGGCGCGAACCCGCCGCACGGACTGGCCGAGGAAACATTTGGTCTTTCCCTATCTTATAGCACCGCAAGGAAAAAGTCAAATATCAAAACTGTAAGAGTTTCGGCCCCTACGGATACAGCTTCGTAACCTTTTTGAGAAAGCGTCCCTGGATATTTTGCCCCAGATTGGGAAAGAATAGTAGGTGCAGAGAACTTTTTTATCAAAACAAAAGGCAGGCGGCCGGTTCCGGCCGCTCCGCCTGAGAAGGATGTGCTGGCATGAAAACGATACATCGCCGTCTGACCATATTGATTGCCGCGGCCGCGCTGTCCCTGGGCGCCATCACCACCCTGCTGCTCGTGGGGGCGCGGGGGCCCGCCGATCCGGCGTCGTCCACCTCGGTGCAGGCACTGTACACCATCGGGCAGTACGAGGGACAGGTGGCAGTATTCCTGGCGGGGCAGTCCCGGCCGGATCAGGTATTCGACGTCTATGTCGCCAGCCTGCCCGCCGAGGAGCAGGAGAGGCTGCACCAGGGAATCCCAGTATACGACGACAAGGAGCTGCAGCGACTGCTGGAGGATTACACCAGCTGAGGATCGGCGCGCCCGTCATTCAGCCGGGGGATGGGACTGGCGGTAGCCGGTGGGAGTCTCGCCAGTCAGCCGGCGGAACACCTTGGAGAAATACAGCTGATCCTCATACCCCACGGCGTGGGCGATGCTTTTAACGGACAGGTTGCTGCTCGAAAGCATGGCGCAGGCGCTCTGCACGCGGAAGCGGGCCAGGTATTCGTTGGGGGAAACGGCCAGGAACCGGTGGAACAGCCGGTACAGGTGGGTGCGGCTGATGCCGAGATGGGCGGCGATATCCTCCACCGACAGCGGGCGGTGGTACCGGGTGGTGATGAACTGCAGGGCGCTCTGCACATAGCCATAGCCGTCGTCCATCGGCCGATCGGGCGGGAATTTCTCCATATAGGTGCTCAGCAGCACATGGAGATAGCCAGTGGCCCGGGCTTGGTGGTACTCCTTATGGCCGTCCCCGGCAGCGAGAATCCGGCGGTAAAGCGGCTCCATCTCCTCCCGGGGAAGGGGCGGGGCCACGGGACCGCGGGAGGAGAAGCCGGTCTGCCTCAGGAGGGCGGCGGCCTCGCTGCCGCAGAAGTCCACCCAGATGTATTCCCAAGGATCGGCGGGGTCGGGGGCGTAGCGGATAATGGCCTGGGGCCGCACCAGGAAGGTGCCGCCGGTTTCCACCGGGTAAGCCCTGCCGTTTTCCTCGAACACGCCCCGGCCCCGCAGGACATAGTGCAGGATATAAATTTCCCGCATGCCGGGGCCGAAGCTATGCAGATCGGCGCAGTCCTGGGTGTTGCCGCTCAGATAGGTGACGGGATAGACATTACGGGCCCAGCCGGGGGCATTTATCAGCTCCATCATGACGACTCATCCTTTCCGCCGAGGCATGGTGTCGGGGGATTATGGTACGATATTCCATATGGTGGGAACAATAAGAGATAGAAAACCCGAGGCTTCCGTGATAGAATGAACCCGATCGGTCACCCGTCCGCGGGGGATCAGACTAACGAGGAAACGGGGTCAGAATCATGGTCAAGAATTTACCGGCGCTGGGCTTCAACACATGGAACACCTTCGGCGAGAATATCAACGAGCAGCTGGTGCGCGACACGGCGGACGCCATGGCAGCCACCGGCCTGCGGGACGCGGGGTACACCTATCTGGTCATCGACGACTGCTGGGCGGAAAAGGAACGGGACGACAGCCACCGGCTGGTGCCCAGTCATGAAAAGTTCCCCTCCAGCATGAAGGCGCTGGCCGATTATGTTCACAGCAAGGGGCTGAAGTTCGGCATGTATTCCTGCGCCGGCAACCAGACCTGCGCGGGCTATCCATCCAGCTTCGAGTATGAGTTCATCGACGCGGCCACCTTCGCCTCGTGGGGCGTGGATTTTCTGAAATACGACTTTTGCAACCGGCCCGCTCACGTGCCGGGGCACATCCTGTACAAGCGCATGGGCGCGGCGCTGGCGAACTGCGGGCGGGACATTCTGTTCAGCGCGTGCAGCTGGGGCGCGGAGGACACCAAGAGCTGGATCAAAACCACCGGCGCGGGTATGTGGCGTTCCACCGGGGACATCGTCGACAACTGGGAATCCATCAAGTCCCTGTTCAACCAACAGGTGGACATCCAGGCCTACAACGGGACCGGCTGCTTTAACGACATGGACATGCTGGTGGTCGGCATGGGCGGCGCCGGCAACGTGGGCATGGGCGGCTGCACCTTCGAGGAGTACCGCACCCATTTCACGCTGTGGGCGATGCTCAATTCCCCGCTGATGATCGGCTGCGACATCCGGAACATCCGCCAGGAGTCCCTGGATATCCTGACCAACGCCGACGTGCTGGCCGTCAATCAGGATCCCGCCTGCCGTCAGCCCTACATCATTTCGGGCGGCGCCGACACCCCGGTCATCGTCAAGCTGCTGGAGGGCGGCGACTTCGCCATCGGCATGTTCAACATGACGGACGAGGTGCGCGGCCCGCAGTTTACCCTGGCGGACATGGGACTGGGCCGCGTGTGCGGCAAAACCCTGGAGATGCGGGAACTTTGGAGCGGCAAGACCGCCACGCCGCAGGATTACCTGTATCGCGAGGTCATCCAGCCCCACGACTGCCGGATCTTCCGCGCCCGCGTCGTCGACGCCCGCTAGGATGGACACGTGCTATCAGTGCGGCCGCCGGCTGACGGCCGACGAAATCGGCGCCCATAAAAAGCTGGTCAACCGGGGGGCGGAGACGTTTTTGTGCAAGGCCTGTCTGGCGGCGAAATTTCGGGTCAGCGAGGCGCTGATCGACGAAAAAATCCGGCAGTTCAAGGCCATGGGCTGCACCCTGTTCGCCCCATAAGCGTACTGCGCTTATCATACCGGATTCCGCGGGGAAAAGCAAGGTCTGTCAAAGAAGGAGGATTCAAGCGAGGGCTTGAATCCTCCTTCTTTGACAGGCGGCATGTGTTTATTACGCCCTCATCTTGTGCTATAATGAAATTATAAATATTGCTTGTTCATATTTGGCAGATTTTCTCATTTGATTTGATTGTAACCTGCGAATTCAAATTAGCAAAGGTGATTATATTGAAAACGATTAAAAATATTCTAGTTTTCGCACTTTGCATTTTGATGTCGATTGTGCTTGGCTCTTGTTCACTAATTCATACCGTAATAGATTATAACGAAACGGCAACAGCTTATAATAAAGTTATTAAGACATGGACGGTCATGTATGAAGGATGGATGACCTTTCACAATGAATATTCTGAAAAAATAGAATGGATGATTAAAAAAATAGAAGCATCCAATAGTGCCGAGGATTTTCGGGATGAAGCAGAACTGCTTTATAATGACAGCATAAAAATGATAAATGAAATACTTACAGAGGTCTCAGAACTCATTGACGCTTTTGAAAACATTGACGGTAATAAATTATTAAAGCAGGATAGAGACAACTATCACAAAGGCTTGCAGGATCTTAAGGATTATAAAGAATCTATGGAAAACTGCTTGCATCGAGCAGAAGCATTAAAGAGTTTAATCGATAAATTAAGAGAATAAATGCTTGCCGGAGCTTTTGCGCTGGCATACCACGATGGCATAGGCGATTCTCATCTATGCCATCGTGTTGCATCATTTTCGTGTGTGATAAGCTTTGTTCGTCCATTCGGACATGACCTCCTTTGGTTCTTGGTGCGGTGGCGTTACCCGTTCCCTTTTTACCAAAGGAGGTCTTTTTTACCCTAATCAACGCTATTGCTTTTTCTCCCTCTACCGGCTTAGCCGGTGGTTGCCTTGCTAAAGCAAGGCCTGGAACGAATGCATCCGTTCCAGGCCTTATCGGCTTATTTAGATGCCGCTGCCTTGCGCGGCGGAGGCGTTGGCGTCCCGGAGGGTCAGGGTGAGGGGCAGCTGCCGGTTGCCTCGGAGAACGACCACGGCGAGCTGGTCGCCCACGCTGCGGCCTTGCAGGGCCGCGTTGTAGTCGCTCATCGAGTCGATATCCTTCCCATCGATGGAAAGAAGCAGGTCGCCCGACTGGAAGCCGTCGGTATTGGTGGTCACTTCATAGACATAGACACCAGTGCGGCTGACGCGGTACTGCATAGCGGTGGCCTCGTCAGTCAGGTCAATGGGGGTGAAGCCAGTATCCACGCGGCCGGAGACATAGCCCTGGCTGATAAGCTGTTCGATGACGGGCTTGGCGGTGTTTATCGGGATGGCGAAGCCCAGGCCTTCCACGCCTTCCTTGGCGTATTTCGCGTTGACGACGCCGACAAGCTCCCCATTGCTGTTGAACAGGCCGCCACCGGAGTTGCCGGGGTTGATGGCCGCGTTGGTCTGCAGCAGGGTCATGGTTTGATTATCGATGGTGACTTCCCGGCTCAGGGCGCTGATGATGCCGCTGGTGACGGTGCCGCCCAGCTCGCCCAGGGGGTTGCCGATGGCAACCGCGGTTTCGCCCACGACCAGGTCGTCGGAGCTGCCCAGCACCGCGGGGGTCAGGCCGCTGGCCTCGATTTTGAGAACGGCCAGGTCGGTATCGGGATCGGTGCCCACCAGATTGGCGGCGTAGGACTTACCGTCCCGGGTGCGCACGGTGATGCTGTCCGCGCCGGCGACAACGTGATTGTTGGTGACGATATAGCCGTCGGCCGACAGGATGACGCCGCTGCCCGCGCTCTGGCTGACCCGCTGACCGCCGTAAAAGCTGCTCGACACGGTTTCGGTGTTGATTTCCACCACCGAATCGGCAGCTTTGGCGGCCACCTCAGCCACCGAGAGACTGCCCTTATTGGTGTTGTTGGAGACCGACTGATAGAAAACGGGCTGGCCGCCCGAGGCGCCGGAGGACGAGGCGGTACTGTTCAGCCGGCTGGCGAGATAACCGCCGCCGAAGCCGCAGCCCAGGGAGAAGACCATGCAGGCGGCCATTACGGCGGCAAAAGCGCCTTTGCGGCGGTCGCGGCGGGGCTTCTCACGGGGCGCCGGCGGTTGCGGGGCCGCGGCCCAGGGAACATAGGCGGCGGGCGGGGGAGCCGGGGATTCCGACTGCGGATTGTCGGCGGAGGCGGTTTCCACGCGGGTCCATCCGGTTTGGACGGTATTATCGGGCTGGTTATCCGGGCCGATAGGCTGATAGGGATTATACATAAGGGTTTCCTCCTTTTTGTTGTTAACCAGGTGGGGGGAAGTATCCCCTCGTCATGGTTTTAGTATAGGCCCCTTATGTGTCGGTTGGTTGGAGAAGAATGAGGAATTTTTTAAATAAGCTGTGACAAAAATATGTCCTGCGCCATGATTTGGTCATAAAAAAGCGAGCGGGTTACCGCTCGCTTTTTTGTACGTGTTAATCCTTACCCTGCCGCCGGCGCATGCTTTCCAGCAGCTGCAGACGGAATTCATATTCCCGCTTTTCCTTTTTAATAATGGCGTCCAGAACCATGCCGTTGAAAAAAGCCATGAGAGCGGCAACCATTACAAAGCCGCAGACGATGAGCGTCGGGAAATTCGGGACCAGTCCGGTCCGGATATAGGGAACTAAAACTACCGGTATGAACACGAGAGCATCGATAACCGTCAGTACAGCGGCAAGAACCGTGAAAAAATGAAAAGGCCTGTAATTTCTCCATAGATCGAATATGGTTTTCAGTACGGACAAGCCGTCGGAAATCGTATTGAGCTTGGATACACTGCCCTGAGGCCTGTCCCGATAATCAATAACGACGTTGTCCACCGACATATTTTTGTCCACCGCATGAATGCTCATTTCGGTTTCGATTTCAAAGCCGCGGGACAGCACGGGAAAGCTTTTGACAAACTGGAAGCTGAAAGCGCGATAGCCGGTCATAATGTCCTTGATTCTGCTTGAAAACAACGCGTTGATGCTGGAACGAACCAGACGGTTTCCCATGTTATGAAACGGCCGCTTATTTTCCGTGAAATACGTAGAAGACAGACGGTCGCCGACCACCATATCAACCTGTTTGTTCAACACCAAATCCGCCATTTCTCTGGCGTTTTCAGCCGGATACGTATCGTCGCCGTCTACCATAATATAGCAAGCGGCATCAATTTCTCGAAACATGCGGCGAATGACATTACCTTTGCCTTGCTGATATTCATGACACACAACCGCACCCGCTGCTTCCGCGATTTTATCCGTATGATCGGAGGAATTGTTGTCATAGACGTAAATGACAGCTTCCGGCAGAACCTTCTTGAAATCGGTGACAACTTTTTCAATTGTTTGGCTTTCGTTATAGCAGGGAATTAAAACAGCGATTGTATCCATAAAGATTTCCTTTCACGGTTATTGATTGGTTCTTTCTTTGGACGCGCTTTCCTCGGTTAAGACAAAGCTGATGAGCAGAGGAACCGACATAACAATGGGATATACATAGCGATACAAAACTACCGGTCCCAAAAGCAGGGTCAGCCATAGAGCAACCAGGAAGCTGGCAGGAACCAGGTATCTGTATTTTCTCTGATAAAGGCACCATGCTATATATAGAAAAACAATCCAAACCATAAACCCAGAGCTAAACAGCATGGATATAATCGGAATCTTCTGATAGCTATTTTTATACGTCAGCGTGTCGTAAAAGTTCGACAGCCATTCCATGCCGGACGGCGGGGTTCTTTCAACAATGAAAAAGGAGCCTTGAGCATTTTGCTGAGTGGATATATATTCCCAATACGGATGATACGCCCCTGGATCCCGGTAATTCATATCTGGATACCATAAGCCAACGGTGATGCGCAGGAAAGCGTCAATATACGTAGTGGGACATCGCAAACCAATACGCGCCCACAGTTTGATAAATTCGCCGGGCTTCTCGCGAAAACGCGCCGCATTAAACGTGTTTTTCATAGAATCCGAAATCGAGGTGAAGGTGGAATAGTGCTTATAGCCCGGAATGTAGTCTTCAATAATTTCTTTTTCTTCCGCGGTGAGCTTATCGGGCGCGTAAAGCATGACCCGGGACAACTGCATGCACGGGATACTCATCATTTCTCTCAAACCGTCAAATTTTTTCCCTTTGCACAAAGTGGTGATCGGTCCCGAGTATACCAGGAACAAAACCACACACGCTGAAAAAATGGCCAATACTCTCTTCCATTGCTTTCTGAGCCATATAAAACAAAAAATCATACCAAAAAAGAAAATATAAATGCCTTGGCTGCGGAAAATCATCATGAAGAAAGTGACTAGGACGCATACCAAACAAAATAGGTTCTTTTTTAAAAGGGAAGGATTTTCAGCTATAAGCAATAGGCCCAAAATCATTAGAGCAAAAAGAGCGGAAAATATAACGTCTTTGGTTGCGGAAAAAGACATTAACGCATTTACCGGCAAAAACATAAAAATCAGTAAAAACGCCGCCCGAATCAATACGGATGTATTCCTGCGCGCCATATAATAACAGATGGCGGCAAACGTCGCGGAAAGACAGAGCATTTGAAACAGGGAATAAACAAGCATGCCGATTTCCGGGCTGCCAAAGAGATTGCCCAGAGTCACCACACAGAACCCTAAGAGATAGGTATGGATCAACGGATGGTGCAAATAAATGGAGCCGGAAAGATAATACCCGATTTGATAAACGCTGTCATAGGCATATATGCCAGGGAAAGAAGCGATCAAACCGGGAACCCATGCCAAAAAAATGAGCAGCCAGCTGATAAAAAACACCTTTTTCCATCCGAAAACACGTGTGGAAAAATTCTCCAGCTTTGAAATCTTTGTGACCGCATTCCACTTGGGGAGCGTCGTCAAAATCATGACGATCAGTGCCATGAACAGCGGGGTGCCAGCAAGAATACGCAGCCATGTAAACGGTTTATTTAAAAAGGCATACTGCCGCTGCAGGATATTGGCGCCGCATATCATAAAAGCCGAAAAGAAAAAGCCGAACACACCGGACACCACAGCCAACCGCTTGTTTATGCGCAAATAGGCGGCCCGTATCAGCCAAAAGAGGCCGACAAAAAGCACGACTGAAAAAACACTGTTGCTGATGGGATACCGACCGGCATCGAGCTTCAGCATAGACGTTAGGGCCCACAAGGATAAAAATGCTGACATAAGACACTGTATATTCTGTTTGATTTTAGGCATGCGCTTCCTCCTCCGTTATATACAGCTTTTGAGCGCCTTCAAAACAGCTGTATTCCCCATTTTCTCCAGCAGTATTCCCACTTAACCACCGTTCATCCCAGAAGAAGGGCGAGGCCGCTCGGCCCGACAGCGCTCCTTATTCCCACTCGATGGTGGCGGTGGGCTTGGGGCTTAGGTCGTAGCAGACGCGGTTGACGCCCTTGACCTCTTTCAGAATCCGGTCGGTGATGCGGAACAGAATCGGCCAGTCCACGGCTTCCACCGTGGCGGTCATGGCGTCCACTGTGTTGACCGCCCGCAGGATCACCGGGTACTCGAAGCAGCGGGCGTTATCCCGCACGCCCACCGACTTGAAGTCGGGCACGACGGTAAAATACTGCCACACCTTCTTGTCCAGGCCGGCGGCATGGAATTCCTCCCGCAGGATGGCGTCCGCCTCCCGCACGGCCTCCAGTCGGTCGCGGGTGATGGCGCCCAGGCAGCGCACCCCCAGGCCCGGGCCGGGGAAGGGCTGGCGGTAGACCATCCCGTCCGGCAGGCCCAGCTCCACGCCGCAGGCGCGCACCTCGTCCTTGAACAGCTGCCGCAGGGGCTCCACCAGCTCGAAAGCCAGATCCTCCGGCAGACCGCCGACATTGTGATGGGATTTCACCATTTTGGCGGTTTTGGTGCCGCTTTCCACAATGTCGGGGTAGATGGTGCCCTGGGCCAGGAAGTCGATGCCCTCCAGCTTGCGGGCCTCTTCCTCGAAGACGCGGATGAATTCCGCGCCGATGATTTTCCGTTTCTGCTCCGGATCGGCCACGCCGGCCAGCTTGCCCAGGAAGCGCTCGGAGGCGTCCACATAGACGAGATTCGCACCCAGCTGCTTCTGGAACACCTCGACCACCTGCTCCGGCTCGCCTTTGCGCAGCAGGCCGTGATTGACGTGCACGCAGGTGAGCTGATCCCCGATAGCCCGCAGGAGCAGGGCGGCGACCACGGAGGAATCCACGCCGCCGGACAGGGCCAGCAGCACCTTTTTATCGCCCACCTGACGGCGAACCTCTTCGATCTGATCCGCGATGAAATTCGGCATATTCCAGTTGGCCTCGGCCCCGCAGACGTCGAACACGAAGGGACGCAGCGCGTCGGCCAGCTTGTCCTCCTCCGGCCAGGCCGCCAGCTGGCGCTCCGTTTTCGCCGCGGGGTGATCCACCGCCAGCACGGGCAGGCCGCAGGCATACACCTCGTCAGCCACGAAAATCTCGCGCCCGTCCACCACATGGTTGGGGCCGCCGTTGACAATGACGCCCTTGACGCCGGGCAGAGCGGTCAGCTCGGCGGCGGAGATGTCGTGCGGATAAATCTCGCTGTACACACCCAGCGCGCGGACAGCGCGGGCGATGGTGGTGTTTTCGGTGCTGCCCAAATCCAAAATGACAATGCGATCCTGTTTCATGCGGGAACCCAGCCTTCCTCTGATAAACTTCCTTTATTTCCTATAGGAGACTATACCACAGGTCGCCCCCTCCAGTCAAACGGTTTGCATTCCGGACGGTCAGGAGGTATAATAAAACAAGAATACCGCTTGGGGAGAACCGTTATGGAGTACAGAAAAGTGGCTTTGGAGGAAATCGATCGGCAGCTGTTCCGCGCGTTTGTCCGGCGGCAGGACGTTACAAAATGCTGGCGGAAGGAGGGCGGCGACTGGGTAATCCGGGACATCGCGTTTATCGACGACTGGAGCGAGGCGGATTATGCGTATCTGGTCACCTGCCTGCGGGGGACGCTGGAAGGTGGGGGCGTGCTGTTCGGCGCGTTTGAGGGCGGTGTGCTCAAGGGCTTCGCGTCGGTGGAGGGCCGGCCGCTGGGGAGCCGGGCCGACATGCTCGATCTTTCGAGCCTGCATGTCTCGCGGGACCGGCGGGGCCAGGGCGCCGGCAGACGGCTGTTCACCCTGGCGGCGGGCTGGGCCAGGGAGCACGGTGCTAGTAAGCTGTACATATCCGCCCATTCGGCGGTGGAAACCCAGGCGTTTTACCGGGCCATGGGCTGCGTGGAGGCGGCGGAATACGCCCCCCATCACACGGCCAAGGAGCCCTGCGACTGCCAGCTGGAATACCGGCTGACGGCAATCTGAAATCTGGAGACTGGTGTATGGAGAGGGATTCCATTTCGCGCACACTGCGGCGGTTTTCCAACATGCGTTACCTGCTGGTGCTGGAGGGCATCGGCGTGGGCGCGGCGGCGGGGCTGGTGACGGTGCTGTTCCGGGCGGTGCTGAGCCAAGGGGAAACGGTGCTGCACGCGGCGCTGGCCTTCGGGACGGCCCACCCCTATTTTATTCCCCTGTGGTTCGTCATCCTGCTGGGGGCTGCCGGGCTGGTGACTTACCTGCTCAAATGGGAGCCGCTGATCAGCGGCTCGGGTATTCCCCAGGTGGAGGGGGAGATGCAGGGACGCATCCGCACCGTCTGGTGGCGGGTGCTGCTGGCCAAGTTCTTAGGTGGCCTGCTGACCATCGGGGCAGGGCTGGCGCTGGGCCGGGAGGGGCCCTCCATCCAGCTGGGCGCCATGGCCGGCAAAGGGGTCTCCCGGCTGACCAAGCGGGTGCGCACCGAGGAAAAACTGCTGATGACTTGCGGGGCCAGCGCGGGGCTGGCTGCGGCCTTCAACGCGCCGCTGGCCGGGGTGCTCTTTTCCCTGGAGGAGCTGCACAAGAACTTCTCGCTGGATGTGCTGCTGCCGGCCATGGCCTCCTCTATCACGGCGGACGTGATTTCCCGCAACATATTCGGCCTGAAGCCGGTTTTTGATTTTTCGGGCATCGCCATGATGCCGCTGAAAAACTACTGGCTGGTGCCGGTGCTGGGGCTGATTCTCGGCCTGTTCGGCGTGCTGTATAACCTGTGCGTCGACAAGGCGCAGAACCTGTACGATAAAATCAAAATTCCCTATATCAAAACCGCCATTCCCTTTATGCTGGCGGGGATCCTGGGCTTTGTCTGGCCGGCCGTCCTGGGCGGCGGCCATGGGCTTATCGCGGGTCTCACCGGGCAGACCGCCCTATGGGGGCTGTTGGGTCTGCTGGCCGTCCGGTTCGCATATTCCATCCTCAGCTTCAGCGCGGGGGTACCGGGGGGGATTTTCCTGCCGCTGCTGGTGCTGGGCGCGGTGGCGGGCAGCCTGGTGGGCGGGACGGCGGCCGCCGTCGGGCTGGACGTACATCTGGAGAATTTCGTAATTCTGGGCATGGCGGGATATTTCGCGGCAGTGGTGCGGGCGCCGGTGACCGGCATACTGCTCATCTGCGAAATGACGGGAACGCTGTCCCACATGCTGTCCCTGGCCATGGTGTCCCTCATCGCCTACGCCACGGCGGATTTGCTCCGCTCCAAGCCGATATACGATCAGCTTCTGCACCGGATGCTGCGCAAGCGCCGGCCGGAGGCGGAGAAAGCCGCCTCCGGGGACAAGGTGCTGGTCAACGCGCCGGTGCACCTGGGCGCGCCGGCTTGCGGCAAACGGATCGGCGACGCATCCTGGCCTGCAGGGTGCCTCATCGTTTCCGTCCGGCGGGGCGAGGAGGAGCTGGTTCCTAAAGGGAACACCCGGCTGCGGGCGGGTGACGACATCACCGTGCTGTGCGACGAATACGACAGCGAAGAGGTATACCGCGCGCTGGAGGAACAGTGCAAATCCACCGTCATTCCCCGCCGCACTCATTTGAAATAAGAAGGGAGGCCCCGCCGTGGTGCCTTTTCTGCGTTTCTTACGGCGTTTCGGACGGCGGAGCGCCCGCTATTTCACCCATTTTCAGTGGTATTATTGTTTTATCTGTTAAAAAAGCTTTAACTGGTGCCGTAACGAATAAAAACGCTAATATAGAGCCTTAGTTTAACGACGCACCATTGGCTTGCTAAATGCCTATGGGGGCATCAGGATATTTTGCTGTGAACTACCGGTACGACAGTCCGGACAGACCGGTCATCAAATACTATAATAACGATAGCCCGGGCAACGCAGGGTACCACACGGTGTACAACGCGAATGGGCTGGTGGGGCTGCACAAGGAGAAATGATGGGGATTTCATGGAGCGCGATGCGCAGAATATTGGAACGGGAAAACATTTGCGATTCACTAAAGGGGCGGATTCAATATTTCGCCACCAGATACAGCAAGTCACACGATCAGGAGGGACGTGTGGCGATACGCTTGGATGGAAAAGAAGTTTTCAAATCCTGCTTTTATGATTGGGACAGAAAGCGGGATGAAGCGTGGGACGAAATCAACACAGAAGCCGGCAGAAAAACATGCTATTTGGAATCCGGCGAACAGATGGAACTCGGCGCGCTAAACAGAGGCGGCTTTGACCAATACGCTTTTTATGCCGCCTTTCATACCTACCAAAACAGCAGCATTGACGAGAGTCTCATTTCACCCGATCCAGTCGTGCGGTTATTCGCCATCATGGACAGGCGGGTTGGTAAGCGGCGGCTGCAAACACTGACGCTGGAAGTTGAGGAGCAGCCGGAATGGTTACAAACATTTTATCGTCTGCGACTGGCGGCGGACGGAGTACCGCCAACAAAAAAGAGCTAACGGATTCTTTGTGATCCGTTAGCTCTTTTCTACGAATATCCTAAATATTGCACCTGCCACATACAGGCTTAGCGGCTCTGCTCCATCATTCCCACTCGATCGTGGCCGGGGGCCGGTAAGCCCCCGGTAGCGCTCGCCTCTTTATTCCCACTCGATCGTGGCCGGAGGCTTACTGGTGATGTCGTATACCACACGGTTGACGCCTTTTACCTCGTTGACGATGCGGTTGGAGGCGGCCGCCAGGACGTCCAGCGGAATCCGCGCCCAGTCGGCGGTCATGAAATCCGTGGTGGACACCGCCCGCAGGGCGATGGTGTAATCATAGGTACGGCCGTCCCCCATAACGCCCACCGAACGCATATCGGTGATAACCGCGAAATACTGATTCAGCTCCCGCGAGAGGCCGGCACGCGCCACCTCCTCGCGGAAAATGGCGTCCGCCTGTCGGAGGATATCCAGCCGATACGGGCTCACCGCACCGATGCACCGCACCGCCAGCCCGGGGCCGGGAAAGGGCTGCCGCCAGACCATCTCCTCCGGCAGACCCAGCTCCAGCCCCGCCTGCCGCACCTCGTCCTTGAACAAATCTCGCAGCGGCTCGCACAGCTTGAGCTGCATCCGTTCGGGCAGGCCGCCCACATTGTGGTGGCTTTTGATGACCGCGGCCTTGTCGCTGCCGCTTTCAATGACATCCGGATAAATGGTGCCCTGTACCAGAAAATCCACCTGGCCGATTTTCGCAGCCTCTTCCTCGAAGACCCGAATAAACTCCTCGCCGATGATCTTGCGCTTCTGCTCTGGCTCGGCCACCCCATCCAAGCGGGTGAGGAACCGATCCGCCGCGTCCACCCGCACGAAGTTGAGATCGTAGTGTCCCCGGAACATAGCCTCCACCATGTCCCCCTCGTCCTTACGCAGCAGGCCGTTATCCACAAAAATGCAGGTCAGCTGGCTGCCCACCGCCTTGGCCACCATTACGGCGGCCACCGAGGAATCCACGCCGCCCGACAGGCCGCAAAGCACCCGGCTGTCCCCGATCTGCTCCCGAATGGCGGCGACGGAGGTCTCCACGAAGGAGTCCATCCGCCAGTCGCCCGCGCAGCCGCAGATCTCAAACAGGAAATTCTTCAGCATCTGCGCACCGTTTACGGTATGCAGCACCTCGGGATGAAACTGGACGGCATACAGCCCATTCGCCGCGTCCTCCATCCCCGCGCAGGGGCAGTGGGGGGTGGAGGCGTTGACCGCGAAGCCCGCGGGCAGGGTATTGATATAGTCGGTATGGCTCATCCAGCAAAGCTGCTCCGGCTCCAGCCCCTTAAACAGGAGGCTGTCGGTGCGCACAGTGACGGCCGTGCTGCCGTATTCCCGCTCGGCGCTTTCCACCAGGCCGCCCTTCAGGAACGCCATCAGCTGGGCGCCGTAGCAGATACCCAGCACGGGAATGCCCAAGGAAAGAATTTCCGCTGGGCAGCGGGGAGAATCCTCCAGATACACGCTGTGGGGGCCGCCGGTGAAGATGATCCCCTTATAGCCCGCCGCCCGGATGTCGTCGAGGGAGGTCTTATACGATTTCACCTCGGAATACACCCCGGCCTCCCGCACCCGCCGGGCAATGAGCTGGTTATACTGCCCGCCAAAATCCAGAACCAATACCGTTTCTTTCGCCATACGCCGTTCCTAACCTTTCCTTTTCCTATCATCAAAGGGGCAGGTGCGCGCACCTGCCCCTTGTATTCAGCGGACGATCAGCTCGTCGCGGCCGGGGCCGTTGGACACCATGGTCACCGGCACACCCAGCTCCTTCTCAATGAACTCTACATACTTCCGGCAATTCTCCGGCAGATCCTCGTACTTCTTGATGCCGCGCACATCGCTCTTCCAGCCGGGCAGAACCTCCAGCACCGGCTTGCAGCGGTTCAGGGTGGGGGTGGTGGGGAAATCCTTCAGGATTTTGCCGTCCACCTCGTAGCCCACGCACACCGGAATCTCGTCCAGATAGCCCAGCGCGTCGATGACGGTCAGCACGGCCTGAGTCGCGCCCTGGGCCTGCACGCCGTAGCGGGAGGCCACGCAGTCGAACCAGCCCATGCGGCGGGGACGTCCGGTGGTAGCGCCGAATTCGCCGGCGTCGCCGCCGCGCACCCGCATCTCCTGGGCCTCATCCCCGAAAATCTCACTGACGAAGGCGCCGGCGCCCACGGCGCTGGAATACGCCTTGACCACCACCACGATGTCCTCGATGGCATAGGGCGGCAGGCCCGCGCCGATGGCACCGTAGCCCGCCAGGGTGGAGGAGGAGGTCACCATGGGATAAATGCCGTAATCCGGATCCTTCAAGGCGCCCAGCTGGCCCTCCAGCAGGATGGTCTTCCCCTCTTTGAGCGCATCCCGCAGGAAATGGAAGGTATCCGCCACATAGGGCGCAATGGCGTCCCGCTGTTCCATCAGCTGGGCGAACACCTGATCCACGTTGAGGGCCGGCTTATGATACAGCTCCTCCAGCAGCACGTTCTTGACGGCCAGAACGCCCCGCAGCTTGTCGTAGGCGTAATCCTCGTCGAACAGCTCGTTGATTTCAAAGCCGATTTTCGCGTATTTATCCGAATAGAAGGGGGCGATGCCCGATTTGGTGGAGCCGAAGGACTTGCCGCCCAGCCGCTCCTCCTCGTACTGATCGAACAGCACGTGATAGGGCATGACCACCTGGGTGCGGTCGGAGACCATCAGGCGGGGCTTGACGCCCTTTTCCTTCAGGGCCGCCGCTTCTCTGAGAAACTTGCCGATGTCCAGCGCCACCCCGTTGCCGATGATGTTGGTGATGTGATCGTAAAACACGCCGGAGGGCAGCTGGTGCAGCGCAAACTTGCCGTACTGGTTGATGATGGTGTGCCCCGCGTTGCTTCCGCCCTGAAAGCGGATGACCACGTCGGATTCAGCCGCCAGAACGTCGGTGATCTTCCCTTTGCCCTCGTCGCCCCAGTTGGCGCCTACGATTGCTCGAACCATGAGGTTTCCTCCTGTTTCACAGGCGCGTGTCCGCGCCGTCGTTTTCCGTACGGTCTCAGCATACCACAGGTTTTTACATAAGTAAAATGCATATTCCTTATAAACGGCATGCAGTTTTGTTATGGGAGCAGCAGGTTTAGCAGCCGTTCCGCCGCCTTGGAGCCGGGGGCATGCCCCCGCACGACGCAGATGCGCCGGGGCGGCAGCTCTTTCTCCAGCGGCACCCGCACCACCTCGCCGGCGGCCAGCGCTTCCTCCGCGAAAGCGGCCACCACGCAGCCCACGCCCAGGTTTCGGCGGGCGAACTGCACGATGAGGCTGCTGGTCGCCAGCTCGAACTCCGGGGCCAGGACGACGCCGTTCTCCGCGAAGAAGCGATCGATATACCGGCGGGTGCTGGTGTTGCTCTCCAGGCAAATCACCGGCAGCTTCTCCAGCGCCTGCAGGGGCAGGGGAGAGGCGGCCAGATGGGCGAAGGCCTTTCCGGCCACAAAAATATCCCGGATCTCGCCCACCGGGGTGAGGGAAAAATCCCCGGCCTCCTCGGCCGGCTCGCTGACAATACCGAAATCGATGCACCCCTGCTCGAGAAACCGGATAGTTTCGGGGGTGGGGCCGTTGGTGACGTGGATTTTCACCCCAGGATATTCCCGGTGGAAGGCCTCAAGATAGGGAAGAAGAAAAAACTGCAGGGTCATGTCGCTGGCCCCGACGCAGATTTCCCCACTCTCCAGGTTCACCTGCTCGTAGAGCTTTTTTTCCCCCTGCCGGATCTGCTCCAGCCCCGCGGACACATGGCGGAACAGGGTCTCCCCCTCGCCGGTGAGCTGCACACCCTTGGGGGTGCGGACGAACAGGGGACAGCCCAGCTCCTCCTCCAGCTGCCGGATATTCCGGCTGACCGCGGGCTGAGAGAGATACAGGGCTTGGGCGGCCAGGGTGATGCTTTTATCCCGAGCGACCTGACAGAACACCCGATACAAATCCAGGCTGGCCCCCACAGGTCTTCCTCCCTCCGCCGTCAGACGTTGATTTCCGCTTGATAGCCCAGGTCGTCGCGGTACTTCTCCAACACCGGCGCCACTTCGCTCGCCAAGAACTCCCGAGTCTGTTCCGGTGCGCGGCCCACATACCGGCGGGGCTCCAGCACATTCTGCAGCTCCTCCAGGGTTACGCCGAAGGTGGCGTCCCCCGCGATGCGCTCGAGCAGGTCGTTGACGCCGTCCCCCTGCTTGACCCGGCGAGCGGCCTCCATGGAATGGGTGCGGATGGCCTCGTGCAGCTCCTGCCGGTCGCCGCCCCGCTTGACGCAGTCCATCATGATGTTCTCGGTGGCCATGAAGGGCAGCTCCCGGCGGAGATCCCGATCGATGACCGCCGTATTGACCACCAGGCCGTCCACCACGTTGACCACCAGCGACAGGATGGCGTCCACGGCTAAGAAGCCCTCGGCCACGCTGATACGCTTGTTGGCGCTGTCGTCCAGCGTCCGCTCAAACCACTGGGTGGAGGCGGTCATGGCCGGGTTGAGCGCGTCGGCCACCACGTAGCGAGCCAGGGAGGCGATGCGCTCGCTGCGCATGGGGTTGCGTTTATACGCCATGGCGGAGGAGCCGATTTGATGCTTCTCAAAGGGCTCCTCCACCTCCTTGAGATGCTGGAGCAGGCGGATGTCGTTGGAGAATTTGGCCGCGCTCTGGGCGATGCCGGACAGGGTGGAGAGGATGGCGGCGTCCAGCTTGCGGGGATACGTCTGCCCCGACACGGGGAAGCAGGAGGCATACCCCATCTTTTCAGCGATTTTCTGATCCAGCAGGCGGCATTTCTCGTGGTCGCCCTCGAACAGCTCAAGAAAGCTGGCCTGGGTGCCTGTGGTGCCCTTGGAGCCAAGCAGCCGCGCACGGGACAGGCGGTATTCCACCTCGTCCAGGTCCATCAGGAATTCCTGAGCCCACAGGGTGGCGCGCTTGCCCACGGTGGTGGGCTGGGCGGGCTGGAAGTGGGTGAAAGCCAGGGTGGGCAGATCGGCGTATTCCCCGGCGAACTTGCCCAGCAGAGCGATGGCGTTGACCAGCTTTTTGCGCACCAGCCGCAGGGCGTCGTACAGAATGATAAGGTCGGTGTTATCCCCCACGTAGCAGCTGGTGGCGCCCAGGTGGATGATGCCCTTGGCGTTCGGGCACTGCTGGCCGTAGGCGTAGACGTGGGCCATCACGTCGTGGCGCACTTCCTTTTCCCGGGCGGCGGCCACGTCGTAGTTGATATCGTCCGCATGCGCCTGCAGCTCAGCAATTTGTTCGTCGGTGATGGGCAGCCCCAGCTCCTGCTCGGTCTGGGCCAGCGCGATCCACAGCCTGCGCCAGGTGCGGAACTTGTTGTCGGGAGAAAACAGATACTGCATCTCCTTGCTGGCATAGCGGGAGGAAAACGGGGTTTCGTATTGGCTTGGCATGGCGAGCCCTCCTATTATAACAATCCTATTGTGTCTCATTGTACAGGTTTTTCGCCCGGGGCGCAAGCCTGTCCCTGCCAACTTTTGCTCCCGCATGGTTGAATTTTTTAGCGGGTACGTGTATACTGGAAGCACAGAAGCCGACGGTTGTGTGCGCGAGAAAACGGCCGCCGCTATTTGAAAGGCAGGGAATTTGTGATGAAACGCTCCTTCTCCTCTATACGCGCCGCCGTGATGGCCGCCGCGCTGACGGCCGCGGGCGCGGTGTCCGCCGCGGCGGACGGGCTGTCTCCCGCCACGGGCGAACGCACCCGCGTGCTTCCCTTCGTGCTGGGGGCCGTCGGCCTGGTGGCCGTGGCCGCCCTGATTGTGCTGACCGTGATGGACGCGAAAAAGAAAAAGAACACGCCGCCTCCGACGGACACGCCCCCCACGCCTCCGACGCCGCCCGCCGGGCCGAACGACGATGCGGACGGTCTGTAAAGCCGCCGTTTTCCTGGCGCTTTCCGCCTTGCTGGCCATGCCCGCCCTGGCGGACGAAACGCCGGGACAGAAAGCGGTGAGAGAAGCCCGGGAAGCCACGGCGGCCGAATGCGAGGAAGTGGTATTCAGTCTTCTGTCCTACTCCCGCTATTTCGATCTGGACGCTATGATCGGTTTTCCGGTTCACGGTTTCCGCCAGAATAACCCGGCGACGGCCTATCGCGAGGCGGGGAGCCTGGACGGCGCGCTAAGCGATGCGACCGTCTGGAAATTCCAGGTGGAAGGCAACGAGGTTTTCACCATGCAGCGCGGCGCAGACGGCCTCTGGACGACGGCCGGACATGCTGTCGACGCACAGACCTTTATTGACACGGACGCGGTCGCCGCCGCCATCGACGGGGAAGACGCCCTGCGGCAGGCGCCGTCGATTTCGCTGAAGTTCGCCTCCTCTTCCTACTGCCAGACGTATTTTGCCCTGATCCTGGCTGACGGCCGAGAGTGGGTGGTGCCTTTCGGCTCCCATCCCGACAGAACCGGCCTGGAAAACGGCCGCCTGTACACGGCGGCGATGGCCATGCGCCCCCTGGAGATATACGAAGGCGCCGGCTCCGCCCCGCCGATTGTCACCATGCCGGGATGTGTCTCGCTGCTGCCGTATGTATTAGCGGGGACGGGGGTGCTTCTGGCCGGAATCATTCTTGTCCTGCTGCTCCACAAAAAACACGCCCGTAAAAAAGCCCGCCTTTAACGGCGGGCTTTTTTCATCCGGGCAGCACAAACTGCACCAGCACCATGTAGACCACGGTGCCGCCGGCGATGCTCACCAGCCCACCCAAAAGACCGCCCGCCGTCAAGCCCGCTGCAGCCTTTATATAGTATAAGGTAATAAAAAGAAAGACCTGGTTGTCCGTCCCGCCGCTTTATGTTATAATAGGTAGGATATTAATTACAGCGAATCCGATCCGCCCGGGCGGATCTACGGAAAGGCATGAAATACCACCATGACAAAGGAAATTACCAGTTTCGACGAACTGGATCTGCGGGAGCCTACATTGAAGGCGCTGCAGCGCATGGGCTTTACCGCCCCCACCCCCATCCAGGCTCAGACCATTCCCGTAATGATGGATGGGCACGATCTCATTGCCAAGGCCCCCACCGGCACGGGGAAAACCTGCGCGTTCGGCATCCCGCTGCTGGAATGCCTGGATCCGGACTGCACCGATATCCAGGCGGTCGTCGTCTGTCCCACCCGCGAATTGTGTCTGCAGATTGCGGAGGAGCTGCGCCAGCTGGCCGCCTTCCGCCCCGATGTGCGCATCGCCGCCATTTACGGCGGACAGCCCATCGGCAAGCAGCTGACCGCTTTAAAAAAGAACCCCCACATCGTGGTCGCCACCCCCGGCCGGCTGCTGGATCATATGGGCCGGCGCACCGCCTGGCTGGGCAACGTCTACACCGCCGTGCTCGACGAGGCGGACGAGATGCTGAAAATGGGCTTCATCAAGGACGTGCGCCGGATCCTCAACGCCACCCCGGCCGACACCCAGGTGGTCATGTTCAGCGCCACCATTTCCCGGGATGTCATGGACGTGGCCTGGGAATACCAGCACAACGCTGTAGAAATCTCGGTGGCCGCGGAAGGGGACAACCGTCCCCAGATTGACCAGTACGGCCTGATGTCCTCCGGTTCCCGCCGGCTGGAGGACATGACCCGGATTATTGACCAGATGGACTATCACCGGGTCATGGTCTTCGCCAACATGAAAACCTCGGTGCGCCAGCTCTGCGATCGCCTGCATAAACAGGGCCGATCGGTGGACTGCCTGCACGGGGATATTCCTCAGTCCCAGCGCAATCAGGTCATGACCGGCTTTCGAGAAGGGAAGTTCGAAATCCTGGTAGCCACCGACGTGGCCGCCCGCGGAATCGACGTGGACGACGTGGAAGCGGTATTCAACTACGACATTCCGGACGAGAATGAGTATTATCTTCACCGCATCGGCCGCACCGGCCGGGCCAAGCGCCGGGGCGCGGCATACACCTTCATGACCCCCGACGACCGGTTCCGCATCCGGGATATTAAGAAATACACCCACTCGGAAATCGAGGAAATCCTCTTTGCCGCGGACGGCCGCCTGACTCACAAGGACGGTTCTCCCTTGGCTCAGGCCGCCGACACTGTTTCCCCCGAGGACATCTGATACAGCCTTTAAAAAAGATGGACGCAAACGCGTCCGTCTTTTTTATCTCCCTTTTTCCTGTTTTCGGCAAGTTCACTTTTCCCGGCTCCCCACCGCCTGTCCGGGAGAATTCCGACCGGTTTTCGACAGCCCGCCAAGGGGTGACGGCCGCGCGGCGGGGAGAAGGAAACTGGTAATTGCCGCCGATTTGTATATATATTCATTAAATTTATATATTTATTCCAAACGAGTGGGCTAGTATATGCGTTTTTCTCGACTTTATTCTCGTTTTCGAGCTGCAAACACGGTTTTTGGGTGGTTACAAACCTGTTACTTTTGTCTGGATGCACAAATTTTACGCAAAAGAATTCATTCTCAAATTCAAAAACCAGATTTGTAATTATTTTCCATATTTGATGGCAACCTGCATGAAACCCTGTGGCTCTTTTCCAGTTGCCGGATGGCTTTCACCGAAAACCACGCTTTCATCCCCGCTTTTGCCGCAATTCCCACCGCTCCGCTGAAAAAACGTCTTCCTGTCCATTGGAAAAGAATTTCAGCGGATATTTGTACTTTTCCAACAAAATTTGGATTTCTAAAGCCATTTGACAAGGCGGTTTGGTGTGCGTATAATACAGAGACGCGGAGACCCATCCACAAACGAACCAATCCGGATGCGTACCGGGAGCAAAGTCCGGCGCATTTTGTACCGGCCTCATAGGCCGGGTATACTATGGAAGCCAGCGGCGCTGACAAGACGCGGAGACCCCATATGGAGGAACCCGCGCACCGGCTTCTCAGAGAAGAAAGGGAGTTCTACCGATGGAAACCGTATACCGCATGGCCACGGCACTGGTGCGCGCATTGCGCAGCCGCCTGTTTGCCGCCGCCGCTCTCGCTGTGATGACCGCCGCCATGGTGGCTGTGGTCACAGTGAACACTCACGCCGTCACGGTAGTGGACGGCGATACCAGCAAGGTGGTCCTCACCCTCAACGAGGATCCCTACTATGTGCTGAAAACCGCCGGCGTGACATTGGGTAAGGACGACGTGGTGCAAACCGCGGAGAACGGCCAGCGCACCGCCTCCATTGAAATCACCCGCGCTTTCAACGTGCAGATCAACGCCGACGGCGTGAGCACCCTGGTCGCCATGACCGGAGGCACCGTGGCGGACGCGCTGGAAAAAGCCCAGATTACCGTGGGCGAGCACGACACCCTAAATGCGGATCCGGCCGCTCCGGCGACAGAGGGGATGAACCTCACGATCGAACGGGTGCAGTACCGGGAGCATACCAAAACCGAAGCCATCGCCTACACCACCTCCACCCGTTATACCAATGTCCTGCCCAAGGGGAAAACCCAGATTAAGCAGGCGGGGCAGAACGGGGTGAAAACCCTGACCTACCGGGATCGCATCGTGGACGGCCAGGTGGTGGAAACCGAGTTGGTGGGCGAAGCCGTGACCAAAAAAGCGGTGGAAAAAATCGTGCTCAAGGGCACGGTTGTAGGCACGCCCATGTCCAAAGCGCCGTTTGACATCGAGCTGGATTCCGCCGGGCAGCCGCTGAAATACAAATCCATGATTTCCGGCAAGGCCACGGCCTACACCTCCGATCGGGGGGACTCCGGCACGATCTGCTCCACCGGCATGAGGGCCCAGGTGGGCGTGGTGGCGGTCAATCCCAAGCGGATCCCCTACGGCAGCAAGCTGTATATCACCTCTCCCGATGGGTCGTATGTCTACGGGTATGCCATCGCGGGGGATACGGGCGGCGGCGTGCGCAAAAACGCGCTGGTGGCCGACCTGTTTATGGACACCTATGAGGAATGCATTCAGTTCGGCCGCCGGACCATGAATGTGTATATTCTGGAATAACTGCGCCCTTTTTCCGCTCCCGCCTATGGCGGGAGCGGATTTTTGCGTCCGTCGAACCCCGCTTTTTCGCCGGGGATCGACGGGTTCCCGCTTCAGGGAATCCCCTTCTACAGAATCCGCGCCGCCCATTGACCTTTGGCCCGCCATGCGGTACAATAATAGAATGGGTGAATGTGAACCCATTGGCCTTCAGTCAAGAATTTCGATACCATATGCGAGAGGACGGTCATTCGCTGTGAAAGTGTCTCCCTCTATTTTGACCTGTGATTTCGCCCATCTGGCCGAGGAGTTGGCCTTTGTGGAAAGCAGCGGGGCCGACATGCTGCATCTGGACGTGATGGACGGTGTCTTTGTGCCCAATCTCAGCTTCGGCCCGCCGGTCATCCGGCGTCTGCGCCCGCTGACCAGCCTGCCCTTCGACGTTCATCTGATGATGGCGTATCCGCAGCGGCTGCTGGACGCCTTTGCCGAGGCCGGAGCGGATCTTATTAACATCCATGCGGAATGTGCCTCCCCGCTTAAAGAGACCCTTTCGCAGATCCGGTCTTTAGGGAAGCGGGCGGCTTTGACCCTCAAGCCGGCCACCCCGGCCGAGGCGGCGTTCCCCTATCTGGAGCAGCTGGACATGGTACTGGTGATGACGGTAGAGCCCGGCTTTGGAGGACAAGCCTTTATGGCGGACATGCTGCCGAAAATCGCCGCCCTGCGGGCAGAAATTGAGCGCCGGGGCCTGTGTGTGGATATTCAGGTGGACGGCGGAATCAACGCCGCGACGGCGCAGCAGGCGGCAAAAGCCGGCGCAACCGTCGCCGTGGTGGGCAACGCCCTGTTCACGTCGTCGGATGCGCCGGCTCTGGTCAGACAGATGCAGGCCCTGTAGGCTTCTTTAATGATGGCGGTTGCCTTCCATCGCCTGCCACAGGCGGGGAAGAGCGTCGCCGATGGCCAGGGGCTGTCCATGCTCCGCCGCGAACGCGGCGGCGGCATCCCCTTCGCCGGCCGGCTGAGCGAACTCCTGCAGCAGGGCGCTGGCTTCCTTGGTCAGCGGCATGGCGGGATACAGCACCAGCCCATACGCGCCGCCGAGCTGATACAGCGAGCTGCCTGCCGTCAAGGTTCTTTCCGGGGCGTCTCCCCGCTGCGCCTGCAGCCGGTTCCAGTTCTCCGCCAGCCGGAAAAGCCCGTCGATATCGGGCACCCGGTATATGTAAGGGCCCACGGCCTTTTTCATCCGCACCCGCCGCCGGGCGTAAGCCGGGGTGAGCAGTAGCAAGCAGCCATCTTCCAGTGGAATGGCCTCCACGGTCAAATCGCCGTTATGATGAAACCCGGTTTCCTGCCGGGCAAGCAGCAGCAGCCGCTGAATCGCCCGCTGGGTTTCCGCGTTGCGGTAATCCAGCCGATCGAAGGTCAGCCCCATTTCCTCCAAATCCTCATTGGACAGCACAATTTTTAAGCATCCGCTCTCCAGCAGTTCCATTTTCAAGGCAAGCCCCCCCTTATCGTTCGGGGGACTGCTGATCCCCCACCGTCCGCCGACGGATTTTCTCCGGATATCTTCATGATAATACACGCATTTCCCCTTTACAAGGCACAAAAATTGTCAGTCCCGCTTGCCTCCGGTTGATCGGCGGCGCCGGACGGCGGCGTTTTGTTCCGCATGGTTTCATTAAGGCTTGTGCCTGGTCTTTTCCCAAGGAGGGACCGGCGGCAAAGCTCGGAAAGGACAGAATTTAGCCTATGATTTTCTGGAATCGCGGCATCCGCATTCCTCACGATAAAGAGCCGGCCGCCTCCCGCGGCATTCTGCCGTTTTCCCCCGCCGGGCCGGTGCTCGTTCCCCTATGCTACGGCGACACGTCGGAGGCCCTGCCCGCGGCCGCAGCCGGCGCCCAGATCGGCCGTGGGGAGGTGCTGAGCGACCCCGGCGGCGATACTCCTTCCCTCGCCACGGTAACCGGAACCTTCGAGGATATCCGGACCATCAGTCACCCGGTGGTGGGCCAAGTTTCCTGCGCGGTGCTGCGTCCCCGGCCGGAAGAAAATCCTCCCCCACCCCAACCGGCGCTTCTGACTGCACAGGAGGCCAATGCCGCGGACGCCCTAGAGACCGACGCCATTCTGGGCGCGGCCCGGCGGGCGGGTATCATCGACGAGCTCGATGGGATTCCTCTCCACTTGAAATTAGCCGACTGGAAGGACAAGGCCTTCGATGTGCTCGTCGCTGACGGAACCGAGGCGGAGCCCTACGCGTCCTCCGCCTGGGCCGTTCTCACCGAATCGGCCGAGGATGTGTGGCGCGGTTTGGCCCTGGCCGCCCGCGCGGCCGGCATTCCCCGGTATCACGTGGCCGTCCTTCTGCCAACCAAGCGGCGGCGGCCCCTGGCCCAGAGGCTGGGGGAGGAGGCGGTCTATCAGGTGCGCTCCAAATACCCGGCGGATCGCCTGACGGGCGGCGCGGGGCGTTCCGCCGTCTGCCGCATCGGGGTACAGGCGGCGCTGGCCCTCTGCCGTGCCGCCGCCCTGGGAGAGCCGCAGACGTCCTGCGTTCTCACCGTGGCCGGTGACGCCGTGGCCAACCCGCAGAACGTCCGCGTCCCCTTTGGAACGCCGGCGGGGGAGGTGCTGCGCGCCTGCGGGTTGTCAAGCGATCCGCAGTACCTCATTTTCGGCGACGCCATGACCGGCGTGACGGCCGACAGCGTGGACACGCCCATTCTGCCCGGCACCACCTGTCTGCTGGCCCTGGTCAGCCGGACGGTTCTCGCCCCGCAGCCCTGCATGGGCTGCGGCCGGTGCGCTCGTGTCTGCCACGCCGACCTGCTGCCCTACGAAATCGTCCGGCGGCTGGAAAACATGCATTACGAACGGCTGGTGTCTCTTGAACCGGAAGCCTGCGACGGCTGCGGCGCCTGCTCTCATGTCTGCCCAGCCGGGCGGGACGTGACGGCCAAGGTGCTGGAGGCCCGGCAGACCCGCGGGACAATTTTCCTGAACTGGGGGGACGACGATGACGCTTAACAAAGGGTTCGCCCCTCACCTGCGGCGGACGGAACGGGCTTCGTACATGAGCCTGGACGTGCTCATCACCCTGATCCCCTTGTGTATTTTTTCTTCGGTATATTACGGGTTTCGACCGGTTTTGCTGGTGCTGACAGGTATGATAACGGCGATGGCCTGCGAACTGCTTTGCTGTGCGTTCCTGCGCCGCCGCCCCACCCTCCTGGACGGCACCGCCGCCGTGACCGGCGGGCTTATCGGGGCCATGATGTCCCCGCTGACCCCGTACTGGGTGCCGGCGCTGGGAGCCGCCTTCGCCATCGTGGTGGTCAAGATGCCCTTCGGCGGCACCGGCCGCAATGTCTTCAACCCCGCCGCAGCCGGCATGGCGGTGGTCACCCACTGCTTTTCCACCCGGCTGTTCCTCTATCCGGATCCCTCTCTAAACGCGCCTCTCGCCCTGAGCGGCGATTTGGGAAAGGCCCTGACCGAGATGTCCCCGGCGGCCCAGCTGGCCGGCGGCGGCTCCCCGACCTACAGCTGGGCGGAGCTGGCCATCGGCCGGTTCCCCGGCCCTATCGGCGCCACCTGCATCGCGGTGCTGGCCGCCTGCGCGCTGTATCTGTTCACTCGACGCACCGCCTCCCCTCTCATCACCCTGTCTTTTCTGGCTGTCTGCGCCTTGTCGGCCATCCTGTTTCCCCGGCTGAAGGACGCCGCCTGGCAGCAGAGCGTGATGATGGAGCTGTGCTCCGGCTATCTGCTGTTTGCGGGGATCTTCCTGCTCAACGATCCCGTCACCGCCCCCCGCCATTGGCTGGGCCGCCTGCTGTACGGCGCGTTTGCCGGGATACTGGTCATGGCCCTGCGGTATTTCGGGCGGTTTGAGGACGCGGCCTGTTTCGCCGTCCTGCTGGTCAATGCCTTTGCACCGATACTGGATCGCTGGTCCTGGCGGCTGGTACATACTCTGACGAAGGGCCTGCGGCCCGCGGAAGAAGGTGGCTGCTGATGAATAAAAAACGCTCCACCCATCAGTTCTGGAAGCTGACGGGGATTTTTATCGAAACCTTCATCGTCAACAACATCGTGCTGATCCAGGCGATCGGCATCTGCCCCATCATCGCCGTGGGCACCAACCTCAAATACGGCGTGGCTCTCACCCTGTGCACCGCCGCCGTGCTGCTGCCCACCAGCCTGTTCATGTCCCTGTATGGCGATAAGCTGCCCGCCGCCGCCCGGCCCCCGGTGTATACCCTGGGGGCGTCGGCCCTGCTGGTTGGGGTGGCCTTTCTGGTAGACCGCTTCATTTCCACCGAGCTGTACGCCTCGCTGTACCTGTTTCTGCCCCTGATGGCGGTCAACACCATCTTCACTTACCGGGCGGGCGGCTTTTCGGTGAGCAACCGGCCCGCTGCCGCCCTGGTGGACGCTTTGGGCTCGGTCTGCGGCTTCGGCCTGGTCATCTGCGCCGTTTCCGCCCTGCGGGAGCTGGCCATTTCCGGCACCCTATGGGACAAGCCCATGGGCTTCGATCTCCGGCTGCCGGAGGCCGCCCAGCCTTTCGCCGCCTTTATCCTGCTGGGCTTTATGGCCGCCTTCCTGCAGTGGATTAAAGCGGGGGTCAGCCACTTCTTCCAGAGGAAGGAGGAGGAAAGCCGATGACGGGCCTTCATCAATTTCTCGTTTTTCTGCTGGCCACCGCGTTTATCCAGAACCTGGTGCTGACCACCGGGTTCGGTTCCTCCATCATGCTGCGCATCGTCCGCCGGCCCGGGGACATCTGGCTGTTCGGCGGCTTTATGACCGCCTTTTCGGTGCTGACGGTACTCATCGCCTATCCGCTGGATAGCCTTATCGGCACCGGGCAGGCCGCCAAGCTGCTGCGACCCCTGATGATGGTGGCCATCGCCGCGGTGCTGTACGCCCTGGCCTCCTTCTGGCTGCACAGGGCCCTGCCCTCCGTCTACCGACGGGTGAGTCGTCTGCTGCCCCTGGCGGCCTTCAACAATCTGGTTATCGGCATTGCCCTAATCATCAACCACCAGTTCGCCCTGGGGCTGGCGGGAGCCATCGGCCTGTCGCTGGGGGCCTGCCTCGGTTTTGTATTGCTGACCTGGCTGACCGCCGAGGGGATGGAACGCATGGACAACCCCGATATGCCCCAGTCTTTCCGCGGCATGCCCGCCACCCTGGTTTATCTGGGCATTCTGGCCCTGGCCCTGCTGGGCTTTACCTCATCGTTTTCCTTCGTATAACATCAATTTGATAAAGAGGAGAGGTGCCCATGTCCCGTAAGCTGCATCGCGGACGCACCCGGGTCTTCCATAAAAGAAAATTCCCTGTCAAAGCCGTGGCTTGGCTCCTGGCGGCGGCGGTGATCATCCCCGGCAGCTTTTTCGGCGCGAAATATATGCTGGAGAACCGGCCCGCCTCTCAGCCGGATGTCAGCGTGCCTCCCGTGTCCCGGCCTGCCGACGCCTCCTCGCAGGACTCGTCGCAGCCGGCTGACCCGTCGGAGCCGAACACGCCCGCCGCGGGCGGCGCGCTGAAAGCCTTTTATCTGCCGACCGCCCAGCTGGCCGATAGCGCCAAGCTCTCCGCCGCCCTTTCCGCCGCCAAAGCCGCCGGATTGAACGCCGTGGTCTTCGATCTCAAGGACAGCGAAGGGAACCTGCTCTACGCTTCGGCCACCGAACTGGCCCAACAGGCCCAGTCCGCCGGCAGCGGCGCCTTAACTCTGGACGCCCTGAAGGCGGCTTTCGATCAAATCGGCGCGCAGGGGATGGCCCCCGTTCCGCGGCTGTACGCCTTCCAGGATCACGTGGCGCCCCGGCAGCTGTCGGCCGCTAAGATCACCCTGCCCAACCAACCCACCTGGACGTGGTACGACGGCGATCCGAAAAACGGCGGCAGGCCGTGGCTGAACCCCTATTCACCGGTGGCCCATCGGTATATAACCGACATGATAAAAGAGTTGAAAGCCCTTGGCGCCTCCACCGTCCTGCTGGATGGCGTCCAGTTCCCCAAACGGACCAGCGGAGCCAGCTTCGGCAACACGGAATACGCCTCGCAGTCCAAGGCGGAGGTGCTGGCCACCTTCATCGCCAGCGCCAACACAGCCATGGACGGGGGCCGGGTGATATTGTCCGCTCCCGGCCTGGCCGCGTTGGGCACCGACACCACGGTGTACGGGGGAAACCCCGTCACCTTTGGCGCGGGCGGCGTGGCCCCGGTTCTCATGCCCGCCACCCTGGGATCGTCCCTGACCGCCGGGGACGCGCAGGTGGAAGCCCCCGCGTCCCATCCTTATGAGGCAGTGAAAGCCGCCCTGGCCCAGATCCAGCTACGCCTGCAGGTGATCGATCAAGCCAAGCGGCCGGCCCTCACCCCTTGGCTGCAGGGATACGACTGTTCCGCGGACGCGATAAAGGAACAAATCCGCGCCGTGACCGAGGTACTGGGCAAAGACGCGTCCTATCTGCTGTACAATCCCGGCGGCGTCTACGATTTCGCCGCCCTTTCCTGACGCCTATGTAACCGGAGCAAGGAGCCTTTTCCATGATCATCGACTTCCATACGCATGCTTTCCCGGACAAGCTGGCCCCCGGGGCTCTCGCCCACTTGACGGAGAACGCCCGGGCCTACGCCCACCTGTACGGGGAAGCCCATCCCCATACCGACGCCACCCTGGACGGCCTGACCGCTTCCGCGCGGCGCGCCGGCATCGATTTCAGCCTGGTTCTGCCCATCGCCACCTCGCCCAAGCCCTCCCGCACCATCAACGATTTCGCCGCCCAGGCGGACAAGCATCCGGGGCTTCGCTCCTTCGGCAGCGTGCATCCCGGCAATCCCGACTGGGAGGAGGAGCTGGAACGGGCGGCGGCGCTCGGCCTGCGGGGCATCAAGCTGCATCCCGAATACCAGGGCTTTTTTGTAGACGACCCCGCTTGCGCGGCCGTGGTGCGCAAGGCGTCGGCGCTCGGCCTGTGGGTGGTTTTCCACGCGGGGGCTGACATTGGCATGCCGCCCCCTATCCATTGTACGCCGGAGAGGGTCATTCGGCTACGCCAGGACGCGCCCGACGCGAAAATCCTCCTGGCCCACCTGGGCGGGTACCGCGTATGGGAAGAGGTGCTCGCCGCCATGCCGGCCATGGGCGCGGCCATCGATACCAGCTTCTGCATCGCTGGCCATCCGGAACGGTGGGAGCTGTTTGCTGCCATCATCCGCGCCGCCGGCGTATCCCGCGTGTTTTTCGGCACCGATTCCCCCTGGGAGGATCAAGCCGCCTCCCTGGACGCCACCCGCCGGTTTCTGGCCGCTTCGGGTTTCAGCCGGGAGGAGACGGCCGCCATTCTGGGCGGCAACGCTGCGCGGGAGCTGGGAATCGCCTGATTTTTTACGATAGAAAGGTTCTGTGTTCTGCTCATGCCAATCGCCGCATTTTTCGACTGGGACGGCACCCTGTCCGCCGACGGGCAAACCGTGGCCAGTGACACCGTCGACGCCATCCACGCCCTGCAGCAGGGGGGGAACGCCGCCATTCTTTGTACCGGCCGGGCCACCGGACTAATCCCCGACACGGCCAAGGCCATCGGCTTCGACGGTCTGGTGGCCGCCGCCGGGGCCTTTGTACGGCTGGGGGAGAAACAGCTGTTCCGCCGGTATCTGCCCCCGGAGCAAATTCCCGCCCTGATCGCCCATTTTTTGGCCGACGGGCAGACCTGTGTGCTCGAAGGGGAAACGCAGATGTACGTCCTCAATGACACGGCCGGCCGGTTCCCCGCAAGCTGGACGCCCCTCGCTTCCCCCGAGGAATTTGCCAGCCGATTTCCCGGCCATATTGTCAGTAAGCTGACCCTCCACGGCCCAATGAGCGCCGCCACCGACGCGCTGCTCTCCGCCAGCTACACCATTATCCGCCACCCCACCTACGCCGAAATCCTCCCCAAGGGCTGCGGCAAGGCCGCCGGCATGGGGATGATGCTCAAGGCGCTGGATCTCGGGCCGGCGGACAGTTGGGCCTTCGGGGATAGCTATAACGACGTGGATATGCTGGCCGCCGCCGGGGTGGGGGTGGCCATGGGCAACGCCCCGGACGGAGTGAAAGCCCACGCCGATCGAATAACCGCCTCCGCCGACCGCGGCGGCGTGGCCATCGCCCTGCGGGAGCTGCTGGGGGGCTGACCGTCATGATTATCGGCGCCGCTTTGACGGCGCGGAAAGCCAGGATACCGCTATGAAACTCACCATCAACACCAAACGAACCCTCAGCTGGGTTCTTTTCGGCCTCTGGGCGGCCTTTCTGGGCGTCTGCTCGCTGCTGCGGGCCGCCCCGGCCACCGAAGCCCTGGACTGGGCCGTCCGTCTGTTCCAAGCCCTGTACGGGGCCGTGGCGGGCAATTATACCGTCGAAGCCGGAGAGCTTGTCCGCCAGTACCTTCCCTGGCTGCTCCAGGTGCTGGGCTACATGCTGCTGGCCCTGCTGGCGTGGAACGGTCTGCGGCTCCATCTGGGCCGGAACTCCTCTCTGGCGCTGGCCCTAGCGGTCACCTGCCTGGTCTCTGTCCTGAATGAACTCAGCCAGATGTTTGTCCCCGGCCGGATCCCCCGCCTCACCGACTGGTCTCTGGATATGGCGGGGGCGTTCGTGCTGCTGGCCGGCATCTGGGTGTTCCAGTTCCTGTGGTTCCGTTTTCCCCATCTGGTCAATCGGGAAACCGTCAGCTATGTGGTGTTCGGTGTTCTGACCACGGTGGTGAATATCGTCGCCTTTCAGGTCTGCTTCAATACCTTCCCCATGACGCCCGTGCTGCGCAACACGGTGAGCAATACCATTGCCTGGATTCTCGCCGTCGTTTTCGCCTATGTGGTCAACAAGCTGTTCGTGTTCCAGAGCAAAACCACCGGCTTCAAAGAGCTGCTGTGGGAGGCTGGCAAATTTGTGGGCGCCCGCTTGCTCTCCTATGTCGTGGATATGGCGGGCATGCTTTTGCTGGTCAACCTGCTGCATGTCAACAGCGGCCTGTCTAAAATCGGCATGAACGTCATCGTCATGATCATGAATTATTTCTTCAGCAAATGGTTCATTTTCAAGGAAGCGGATGCCGCCCCCGTCGATAGAGAAGAAAAAACGCCATAAAACAAGGTCCGCATCGGTTTGCATCGATGCGGTCCTTGTTTTATGGCGGAATTTCCCCGCGAAATTCTTTAGAAGCTTTATATTTGCCCGCCGCCCGCGTATACTAACGCCAGAAGGGCGGGAAACGCATGGAACGTATTATTGAGATTCAAGACATGTATAAAATTTACAACCCTGGGGACAACGAGGTCCGCGCACTGGACGGGGTGTCCCTCTCGGTGGATAAGGGGGATTTTCTCGCCATTGTGGGGCATTCGGGCTCCGGGAAATCCACCTTGATGAACATGCTGGGCTGCCTGGACGCCCCCACCTCCGGCCTGTACCGGCTGGAGGGACAGGACGTGTCCATCCTGCCCGATCGGCGGCTGTCGGATATCCGCAACCGGTTTATCGGCTTCATCTTTCAGGGCTTCCACCTCATCCCCGGGCTGAGCGCCCTGGAGAATGTGGAACTTCCCCTGATGTACCAGGGCATGGGCCGGGACAAACGCCGCCGTCTGGCCGCCGAAAGCCTCGAACGCGTCGGCCTGGGAGAGCGGCTGCGCCACCGCCCGGCGGAAATGTCCGGCGGCCAGCAGCAGCGGGTGGCCATCGCCCGGGCCATTGCCGCCCGGCCGCCCCTTATCCTGGCCGACGAGCCCACCGGCAACCTGGATTCCCGCTCGGGGGAGGACATTATGGCCACCCTTCATGAGCTGAACCGGGAAGGGCATACTATCATCCTCATCACACACGACCGGCAAATCGCCGCCCAGGCCCAGCGCCTGGTACGCATCCGCGACGGCCGCATTGTCTCGTGATTCAGGTGCCCTGGGGCAGAAATCGGCGCAGAATCCCCGGGATTTTCTCAAACTCCTGGGTATAGGCCTCCCGGCTGCTCTCCCGGTTGAAAAAGCCCCGTAAATCCTCCAGGGCCACCGTCAGGGCGGCTAGCTGCTCCTCGTCCAGATGCTCCACCACCGCCTCCACCATCCGTTCGTGGAATCGCTGGTGGGCGGCGGCGATGTTCCGCCCCTTTTCGGTCAGCCGTACCCGCACTACCCGTTTGTCGGAGGCGTCCCGCACCCGCTCCACCAGGCTTTTGGAGGCCAGCCGGTTGATGGCGATGGTCATGGTGCTGACCGTCACCTTGGTGGCGGTGGCCAGCTCGGAAACCGTGCGCGGATCCCCGGTGCCGATGGCGTCCAGGGTGTGCATCTCGGTAACGGTGACGGAGCTCTGGGTGGCGGCACGCAGGGACTGCTCCTCCACCTTGAGAATTTCATTGAAGGTATCCACCAGCAGGGTGTTCAGGGTGTCCAGTTGCTTATCCATGTCGGTGCCTCCCTTTTTGATTTTGCCGTGCAGCGGCAAGTCGCGCCCGCGCCGTCTTATACGCCGGGGATATCCGCCGTGGCCGCGTACAGCCGGGCGTATAGGCCCTCCGCCGCCATCAGCTCCTCATGGGTGCCGGTTTCCCGCACCCCCACGCTGTCGATGTAGGCGATTTCGTCCGCATGCCGGACGGTGGACAGCCGGTGGGCGATAATCAGCGTGGTGCGCCCCTTGGCCAGCTTATCGAACGCGGCCTGGATATGGGCTTCGGTCACGGTATCCAGCGCCGATGTCGCCTCGTCCAGAATCAAAACCGGCGGATTCTTTAAAAAGATCCGGGCGATGCTTACCCGCTGCTTCTGCCCACCGGACAGCATGATCCCCCGCTCCCCCACATAGGTCTGATAACCGTCGGGCATGGACAGGATATCCTCGTGGATTTCCGCCTGCCGGGCCGCCTCCATCACCTCTTCGTCGGTGGCGTCCAGCCGGCCGTAGCGGATATTGTCCAAAATGGTGCCGGCGAACAGCATGACATCCTGCTGTACAATGCCCACGCTGTCCCGCAGGGACTGGAGAGTCACGCCGCGGATGTCCCGCCCGTCGATGGTGATCCGCCCCGCCGTCGGCTCATAGAACCGGGGAATAAGATGGCACAACGTGCTTTTTCCGCCGCCGGAGGGGCCCACCAGCGCCACGGTCTGCCCCGCCCGGATGGACAGGTTCACCCCCGCCAGCACGTTGACCCCCTCGTCGTAAGAAAAGGTGACGTCCTCGAACCGGATATCCCCCCGCACGTCCTTCAGCGGCGCGGCGCCGGGCGCGTCGGAAATATCCGGTTCCACAGCCAGCAGATCCTGGAACCGGCCGAAGCCCGCCATCCCCACCGTGTATTGCTCCACAAAGCTGGACAGCCGCCGGATGGGCTGCAGAAAGGTGCCTATATACAGCGTAAAGGTCAGCAGATCGATATAGTCCAGCTGGCTGCTCATAATGAGCGCGCCGCCGAAAGCGATGACCGCCACATTCATGATGCTGGTCAGGAAATCCATCCCCGACTGAAAAATCCCCATCTGCCGGTAAAAGCCCTTTTTGGCGTTCCGGTACCGGGCGTTGCCCTTTTCGAATTTTTCATATTCGTAGGTTTCGTTGTTGAACGCCTTGGCCACCCGCACACCGGAAATGCTGGACTCAATGTCCGCGTTGATCCCCGCCGTCTGCTCCTTGACCTGCCGGGACGCGGCCGACATTTTCCGTCGCCGCCAGGCGGTGAACCACACGATCAGCGGCACCAGCGCGAACACCACCAGCGCCAGCTTCCACTGGATGGTCAGCAGGATGATGAACGCTCCCACCAGCGTCACCAGGGAGATGAACAGATCCTCCGGCCCGTGATGGGCCAGCTCCACCACCTCGAACAGGTCGTTGACCACCCGGGACATCAGCTGCCCCGTGCGGTTTTTATCGTAGAACCGGAAGGGCAGCTTCTGCAGGTGGCGGAACAGGTCGCGGCGCATGTCCGCTTCCATGTACGCCCCCAGCACGTGCCCCCAGTAATTCACAAAATACTGAAATCCCGCCCGGACAAGATAGGCGGCCACCAGGGCGCCGATCACGGTGAAAAACACAGCGTAGGCGTTTTTCGGCAGCAGCTCCTGCATCGCCCAGCGGGAAACCATGGGGAAGAGAAGATCCACCGCGGCGATCATCAGGGCGCAGAACATATCCAGAGCGAACAGCTTCCAATAGGGCCGGTAATACCGGGCAAACTTCTTGATCATGGGAGTATCGATGCCTTTCTGCTTGGTGATAGGTATAGTATACGACATTCCGCCTGATAGTTCAACCGGATAAACGCAAACATTTTCGCTCCTCATCTCCTTGTTTTCAGAACGTTCTTGTCCCATTTGCAAAAACACCTGCCGGCTGGGCGGTCGGCCCATCCGGCAGGTGTTGATAGGTGGTTTACAGCGCCACTTCGCGGCCGGTACGGGCCGATTCGTAGATGGCGGTCAGGATTTTAATCATGTTCAGCCCCTGTTCCGGCACAAAGCAGGGATCCGCGCCGTCCAGCAGCACGTCGGCGAAATGCCGCAGGTTCATCTCGTGCCCGTTGGCGGATCCGGAGCAGTGAGGGGTCAGGTCGGCCAGCTCGCCGCCCTCCTCGGTGAAAATTTTCACCTCGCCGCCGTCCCAGGTAAACCCGGCCTTGGTACCCCGCAGCTCCACGAAGTTCCGTTCCCGTTCCACGTTGGAGGCCCAGCTGAACTCAATCTGCAGGCAGGCGCCATTGTCGAACTTGATGAAGCCCATGGCCAAGTCTTCCACGTCGAACACTCCATCGGCCTTGGCGTCGCCAAACTTGCTGTTGTCCGAATCGGCTCCCGCGTCGTCGTTCGCGAACTTGCAGTAGGTGCTGCCCGACACCGCCACCGGCCGGGGATTGCCCATCAGCCAGATGGACAGGTCGATCATATGCACGCCCAAATCGATCAGAGGACCGCCGCCCGACTGGGCCTTGGTGGTGAACCAGCCGCCCTTGCCCGGAATCCCACGGCGGCGCTGCCAGCCGCAGCGACCGGCGTAAATCTCGCCCGCCTTGCCGTCCGCTATGTACTTTTTCAGGTACTGGGACGCGGTATGAAAGCGGTTGTTGCGCATGACCATCAGAGTCTTGCCCGTCTCCTTGGCCGCCTGCCCCATTTTCAGCGCTTCCTCCACGCTGACCGCGTCCGGCTTCTCGCAGAAAACATGCAGCCCCGCGTGCAGCGCGTCCACCGCAATAATGGAATGCAGGTAGTTGGGCGTGCAGATATCCACCGCGTCCAGCCCCTCGGCCTTCAGCAGCTCCTTATAGTCGGTGAAAACCGCGGGCTTGCCGCCCAGCATCTCCGACGCCTCCTTAGCCCGCTCCTCGAGGATGTCGCAGACCGCGATAATCTCCACGTTGTCCATATTCTTGTAGGCGGGGATATGGGCCCATTTGGCGATGCCGCCGTTGCCGATGATGCCAATGCGCAGCTTTTTCATGGTTATCTCTCCTTTTCAGTCGGGACGCTCCGTATATGTGTAGTATACCGGAAACACGCCCGCCTTTCTGCAACTATTCCCCGGAATTGGATAAACTATTTTTAGACATCCTGACACTCAAGCCCCATAAAGAGTCATGACCACGCCCAAAGGACGTGGCATGGATAATGGCCCTAAAAGGGCATGATACCAGCAGCGCCTAAAGGCGCGTCATGAGTAACG
>ERZ506979.34-NODE-34-length-137273-cov-5.767654_pt1 | contig 137273 bp, 125 predicted proteins | sample MGYA00512887_ERZ506979 | MGnify/ENA metagenome assembly ERZ506979 | reverse complement strand
ACCTAATTTATCTAATTCTTTTACTAAAGCACTACGACAATCAAATCTATCCATACCTTTATAATGAAGTGCATTTTCATTCATCGTAGCATCTTCATTCATTATAACAATTCTCTCTAAATTATGTCTATTTCCAACCTCAAAATCATTAGGATCATGAGCAGGAGTTATTTTAACAACACCCGTACCAAACTCTGGATCAGCATGATAATCTGCAATAACAGGTATCTTTTTATTAACAATAGGTAATATAACATTCTTACCAATATATTTATGATATCTAGCATCTTTCTCATTAACAGCAAGAGCAACATCACCAAATATAGTCTCAGGTCTTGTCGTAGCTACTTCTAAATAATCACTACTATCTTCTAAAAAATATTTAATATGATAAAAAGCACCAGGTGTATCTTTATAAATAACCTCTTCATTAGATACCGCTGTTTTAGCAACAGGATCCCAATTTATTATTCTCTTTCCTTTATATATTAATCCCTTATTATAAAGATCAACAAATACATACTTAACCGTATCACTTAATCCATCATCTAAAGTAAATCTTTCCTTAGAATAATCAAGAGCAAGACCAAGCTTAGCCCATTGTTGTCTAATATTTTTTGAATACTCTTCTTTCCATGACCAAGCTTCTTTCAAAAAACCTTCACGTCCCAATTTATATTTGTCAATACCATCACTTTTTAACTTAGCAACAACTTTAGACTCAGTAGCAATAGCAGCATGATCCATTCCAGGCAACCATAAAGTATCATATCCACACATCTTTTTATAACGAATTATAACATCTTGTAAAGCCGTATCCCACGCATGACCTAAATGTAATTTACCAGTTACATTTGGAGGAGGAATAACAATACAAAAAGGTTCCTTACTTAAATCTCCTGATTTAAAATAATCATTTTCTAACCAAAAATCATACTTTCCCTCTTCTACTTTATTATGATCATATTTTTTTTCTAACATATAATTCATTCCTTTCTAAAAAAAAAACAATCTATATAAAAGGACGATTACTCGCGGTACCACCTTTCTTATAGATTATAATCTATCACTCAAAACTTTAACGCAGTAAACGACATATTCTACTTAATTTCAAATATATAACTCCCAATCTACCTTCAATTAACATATCTATTAGTTTCCACCAAACACTAACTCTCTATAAAATAACATTAATTTACTCCTATTGATCAAAGTTTTTCACCAAAAAGTAATATAATTATATCATATTTTATTACTTTTTCAACATTTTTATACCTTAACTTATTTTTTTATCAATATATGTATTTAAAACAACTTCTATTTGTCTAAAAAACCTCTCAACTTTATCATCCCCAAAAGATAAAGCATTTATAATCTTATGAATATAATTATTTTCTTTTATTAATGAATAACTATATTTATAATTAATACCATATATATTAGACAAATACACCAAAATATTATCAGCATTATTTTCAGAAACTTTACTATCCATCAACCTAAACAATTTAAAATCATTATAAACAACATCTGTCGGATAAGAAGTAATTCTATTATCAATATAAGGATAATTAGTAACAAGTCTCAATTCTTCTAATCTATGAACATCTTTTAAAATATTACATATATACACAGCCTTTTCATTTATCTTCTTAGGTAACCCCTCTTTATTATGACAATAAATAGCAACCTTTATTATATTATCATATTTAGTATCAGAAGTTATTTTTCTAATCAACCCTTCATCAAATAAAACCTCGATTGATTTCATTGTACTATCTTCTTCTCTAGGTTCTAACATACAAAAAGTACTTTTCTGTTCAAAATTACCAATATCATGAAATAAAGCAATACATTCTATTAAAGTTATCTCTTCATCTGTAAAAATCCCCATATTAATAGCAATATCACGCGCAATATCCATACTTTTTAAAGAATGAAAATACTTCATCTTAACAACACCATTATTCATATCAAAATTACTAACATATTGTTCAAAATATTTCATTATTTTACTACTTTTCATATATATCACTTCTCCAAAATATGTACTTACATTTATAGTATATAATAAAAAAAAAGGTTTTTCAATAATATTTATTTTAAAACTTATTTTTTAAAAAATAAAATAATGACAAAAAGATTATAACCTAATATAATCTTTTTACAAATATGTTACTCTCATATTCTATTCTGTTTTAAATTAATATATAATCTTAGCTGAGTAATAAAACTATATATTCTCCTTATAGTCAACACTCAAAATGACCATAAGAATATTGCTAGTTTTTTTGTTATATATATGTAATCTTTCATTGAAGGACGGGTATAGAAATTATTACATATATATTAATATTTTACCAAGATCCTTCCCAAGATGCTTGAGCACAATTTTGATAATTATAATAACCATCCATAGATACACCACGCACTATTCCAAAGAAATCTAAAGTATAATCAGTGGCACGTGCTAAAGTAGAGGTTCTATTTGCATGAACATAATCTGAACATGATATCAAAGACGTTACTTCACTTGATGTTATTTTTCCAATATTATAATACATATAACTACTTAAGCCAACAATATGTTCAGATGGTAACTTAAAAGAAACTCCTGCACCCTTTGAAGTAATCTTTTGTGTATAACCTGCCGTTTGCGTGATATCGGTACCATCCGAATAAGTATAAACAATCGTTAACGGAATAACACTAGAAACAATTTCTATCTCATAATCATTAAAACCAATAGCAAAAGTATCAAAGCTTCTTACCGGTGGCATAGACATCCAAAACATATCTGCCTTATATCTTTTATAATAATCTGAAATAGTTATTATATTATTAGTCATCTGTATCCATGAAGTCATAATAAATCCTGTATCTCTAGTAGGGTTTTCTTTTTCCCTCAAAAATTCATCATATGAAGCTTCTCGTGATTCTATAACCTTACCAGTTAAAGTATTTGTAACAGTTTTATAATATTTTTTAACACTTGCTTCTACTTGTCCATGTAAGTCTTTATTATCATTAAATTCTGAAAGAGACATATTCTTTATTTGAAACTCCGTAAAACCTACACTAAGTAAATTATTATATTCCTGTTCTGTCATTTCAATTCCATTTGAATTAACATAAAACACTTTTTCATGAGATAACCCATAAACAGTAAAAGGAATACAAATAACAACTAATAAAAATATAAAATACTTCTTCACTCTTCCTCCTTTCTACCAAAATCTTACTATATAGAACTAAACTTTTCCACAACTCTTAAGGCGAATTTTGTCGACTCTAAGGCGAATTAACTACTTTTTGTCTACTATTTGCAGATGTATATCATAATTTCTAATTTCACCATTTTCCAAAATTAATTCGATATGAACAAATATTAAATTAGAATTATTTAAAATATAATTTTTATTAAAACCTTGAAATCTATAATCATCATGAACATCTATTGTTATATTTTTTAAATAATCATCCAAAGTAATTTTTTCTTTTTTTGAAGTATAATCAAGAATACCACTTCTAAATAAAACATTATTGTTAATAGCAACAGAATATTGAGCAGTATTAATTGTTTCTGTTAAGCATTCTTCAAAAAGACATGAAATATTGGATACATACAAAACATAACCACTATCTTTTATAGTTAATTTTCCATCTACAGTAAAGCCTTCCGTTGAACTCTCAACAGCATACCTATCTCCCTTATTATGAAAGCCAAAAACAAAAGCAATCACAAATAACACAATAATTATTAAAAAAATTATTATTTTAAAACTTAATCTTTTATTAGATTTCTTTTTAGTTTTTCTTAATGATTTATCATCAGATTCTATTTTTAAAGTATTAACAGCATTTTCCTCATTTTGCAAATCAACAACCGACTTAATTGCATCTTCTCCATTTAATAATTGATTTAAATCAACATCAAAAACTTCACTTAATTTATATATTAAAGAGATATCCGGCATATTAAGGCCACGTTCCCACTTAGACACAGATTTACCACTTATACCTAACATATTACCAAGTTCATCCTGTGTTAAACCTTTCTTCTTTCTTAACTTTGCAATAAAGCGCCCAACTTTATCATTATCCATCAATACTACATCTCACTTTCAAACTAAATTAGCCAATGTAATTATAACACCAATAAAAAAACTTTACAATACCATAAAATGGTAATATTTTAGTCACAATTGCTTATATATCAAGCATCTATACACAAATCAATTAAAATACATATACTCTATTAGGAGCATCATATGTTAAAACTAAGAAAATATAAAAAGAAAAAAATAAGCACATATATTTCCCTATCTTTAACTATAATAATCCTATCAATAATTATAGCTATTTTATTAATAACATTTCTTAGTAATAAATTTAAAAAAGTATTATTACCAATAGCTATATCTGATACCAGAAAAATTGTAACAATGGTAATCAATGCATCAGTTACAGATAAAGTAATGAATATGTTAAAAGAGAAAGAAATATATACAATTCAATATGATGGTGAAAATATTAATATGATTAATTATAATTCATATGAAGTTAACAGATTATTAAGAGAGATAACTTATAATATTGAAAATAGTTTCAAAGAATTAGAACAAGGTAATATAGATGTATTAAATAGTAGTCTATCTAGAAATGATAATAACTTATTAAAAAAAGGCACCATAGGAAGTGTACCTTTAGGAATAATATTTGATAATCCCATTCTAAATAATATTGGTCCATACATAGATATTAAATTTACTTATCTTGGAGATATTAAAAGTAACATTGAAACAAGCGTTAAACCATATGGAATAAACAACGCTTTAATTAGTTTAAGTGTCTTCGTTGAAGTATCAAGTCAAATAACATTACCTCTTGTTACAGAAAGAGTTACCGTATCAAATGAAATACCTATATCCATTAACATCATAGAAGGAAAAGTACCAGAAGGATATATATATAGTTACAAATAATTAAAGACTAATATCAAGTAACATCATAACAGCAAATCCTATAATAGTAAATAATGCCATTAAATCTTTTTTTTCATTAGTTTGACTCTCTGGAATCAATTCTGATACCACAACATAAATCATAGCTCCAGCAGCAAAAGACAACAAAAACGGCAATAAAGTTCTAATTTTAATTACAAGAAGAGCACCCAAAACACCAGAAATAGGTTCCACAATTCCTGACAATTGTCCATAAAAGAAAGCTTTTCTTCTTGACATTCCTTCTCTAATTAAAGGCAAAGCCACCGCACTACCCTCTGGAAAATTCTGTATTCCAATTCCCAAAGCAAGAAGACAAGCAGATGCCACAGTAGCACCATCTAATCCATAAAAAGTTGAACCAAATGCCACACCTACCGCTAACCCCTCAGGAATATTATGAAGAGTTATAGAAGATATTAACATCAAAACCCTTTTATTTTTAGAATTAATTAATCTATCACATACTTTATCACCAATAAAAAGTAAAAATCCACCACATAAGAACCCTAATAATACTATAACATTACCTAAATTAAGTATTTCACTCATTGATATAGCAGGAGCTATCAAAGAAAAGTAAGATGCAGAAGTCATTACACCAGCTGAAAATCCTAACATAGCATCCAAAACACTCTTATTAACTTTTTTAAACAAAAATACAATCATAGCCCCCAATGCTGTTACTCCATAAGTAAATAACGTAGCTAAAAGAGCTTGCCACACATAATTCAATTCAAGAAAAAAATTTATCACATAACCACCCTATAATAGTGTATACAAAAAAATAACAAGTGTTAATTAAAAAAGTATTGTCAGTCAAACAAAATTATGATAATATAAGTATGGCTTTTCAGAAAAAATAGCACAAATATTGATTTAGATATCTAGTGCCAAAAGGTGATAATCTAAAGAAGAGATATTTGGAAGATTAAACAAAGGAGATGAAAAATATGGCAGTTGTAGGAATGAGCAACTTATTAGAAGCCGGAGTTCACTTTGGTCATCAAACCAAAAGATGGAATCCAAAAATGAAAGAATATATTTATTCAACAAGAGATGATATTTATATTATGGATTTACAAAAAACAGTAGATGCTTTAGAAAAATCATATGAAGTATTAAAAAATATCGTATCTGAAGGTGGAAAAATATTATTCGTAGGTACAAAAAAACAAGCCCAAGAAGTATGCCGTGAAGAAGCAGAAAGAACTGGAATGTTTTACATGACAGAAAGATGGTTAGGAGGAACTTTAACTAATTTTAAAACAATTAAAAATAGAGTTTATCGTCTAGAACAAATTGAAAATATGGAAAAAGATGGTACATTTGAAAAATTACCAAAAAAAGAAGTTGTAGGATTAAAAAAAGAATATGATAAATTAAATAAAAACCTATGTGGTATCAGAAATATGGAAAAATTACCACAAGCAGTAATTATCGTAGATTCTACAAAAGAATACAATGCAATAAGAGAAGCAAACAGATTAGGAATTCCTGTATTCGGATTAATAGACACTAATTGTGATCCAGATAACATTGATTATGTTATACCTGGAAATGATGATGCAGTTAAATCAATTAAAGTAATATTAGGAGTACTAAATAACGCTGCTGCTGAAGCATTAAATTTACCAGTTGTAGATTATATAACAGAAGACGAAACAAAAAAACAAGTTAAATATGATAAACCATCAAAAAAAGAAATCAAAAAAGAAGTAAATGCTAAAAAAGAAGAAACAAAAATAGAAAAGCCAGTAACAGAAGTTAAATCAGAACCTAAAATTGATTTAACAATTCTAACCGTTTCTGAACTTAAAGAATTAGCAAAGAAAAAAGAAATCAAAGGCTACTCAAAAATGAAAAAAGATGAACTAATTGATGCTTTAAAACAAGGAGAATAGATAATATGATTAGTGCAAGTATGGTAAAAGAACTAAGAGAAATATCTGGCGCTGGTATGCTAGATTGCAAAAAAGCTTTAGAAGCTACAAATGGAAATATGGAAGAAGCTATTACTTGGCTTCGTGAAAAAGGCATATCAAAAGCAGCAAAAAAACAAACAAGAATAGCTGCTGAAGGTTTAGCTCATATTGAAATTAAAGGAAATAAAGCCGTTATCATAGAAGTAAACTCTGAAACAGACTTTGTTGCTAAAAACCAAGAATTTGTCAACCTAGTAAAAACTATTGCTAGTACTATTATTGATAATAATGTATCTACAGTAGAAGAAGCCCTAAAATTAAAAGCAGGGGAAAATACATTAGAAGAATTAATAATTGACAAAACTTCTAAAATTGGTGAAAAAATATCTTTTAGAAGATTTGAAATAGTAGAAAAAGAAGATACAGAAGTATTTGGAACTTATTCTCATATGGGTGGAAAAATTGCTGTTCTAACAAGATTAACAAATAATGAAGAAGTAGCAAAAGATGTTGCTATGCAAGCAGCCGCTATGAGACCATTATATTTAACTCGTGAAGATGTTCCAAGCGAAGTACTAGAAAAAGAAAGAACTATTCTTAAAGAACAAGCTGAAAATGAAGGACTAGATTCTAGTAAAATAGATATGATAGTAAATGGTAGAATTAATAAATACTATGAAGAAGTATGCTTAATAGATCAACCATTTATAAAAGAAAACAAACAAAAAGTATCTAAGTATGTAGAATCTAACGGAAGTAAAATAATCAGTTTTACTAGATATGAAGTTGGCGAAGGAATGGAAAAAAGAGAAGAAAACTTTGCTGAAGAAGTAATGAAACAAATTAATGGATAAACAAAAAACTACGTTTAAATGTAGTTTTTTTATTTGACCATTTCCTCTAGCTTCGATTGCATTCCCTTCAACTTCATATCTAATGCCTTTTTATTTAAAACCATCTTCATAACAGCTTCAAGTTCACTATTTTTACTATAATCAGCTTTAGTTATATAACTAATTCTTTCATCCTGTAATAAAGATTTTGCTACACTCTTTGATTCATCAGTATATACTGCTATACTAACACCACCATGATCTTTTGTTAATTGCATACAAGGAACATCTGTTAAACCATCTCCAATATATATCATATTAGAATGCATAATTCTTCTATCATCATATAGCATTTTTTTATTTAATTTATTATCATCAGATATATCCAATACACCCTTATTTATTCTATATATAAATTGTGTCTTATTCGTATAATTAACAGCTAATTTAGGCCATATTGCATTATCATTATCATCATATAAAAATTCTGAAGCATATATTTCCTTAAACTTATTTGCTATTTGAGAACCACATATTATCTCTTTAAGACCAGAAGATATAATATAATGTTCAACTTCAAGTCCTAAACTATGTGCATACTCATTTATTCTATCAAACCAATCCAATACACCAGGATATAATTCTAAATATTTACCTATATCTTTCAAATATTCACTTTTTAATTCTTTACCATTCTCTTTAGTTTTCATTAACATACAATACATATATGCTAAAACAGAATCCATCTTATATTTCTTAGTATATTTACTAACGATACTCCAAAATTCACTAGATTCAATTCCTAAATCAGGTATAAAAGTATATTCTTGCATATCCTTAGTAATTAACGTCTTATCAAAATCATACATAATTGCTATTATATTATTCATAGTTCCTCCAAAATATTATCTACTAATGAATATAGATATATATATACCTTTTTACTACTAATACTCTCTATATATTCTTTATATCCATTTAACTGTTTTATATAATTATCATCACTAATATTCTTTAATTTATAATCAATAATATTTATATAATTATCATACTCTAACATCAAATCAATAACCCCATTATATACCATATTATCTTTTTCATAAATAAATTCATATTCACTATATTTATTTATATAATCACGACTAATCTTCTTATTATCAAACAAGTTCTTAATATATTTATTACTATCATCATCAAAAGAAGCATATTCTAATTCCTCATGTATTCTAGTACCAGTTTCCATTTTTTTAATCGTATCCATATCTAATATTTTATTAGTTTCCTTAGAAAAATGTTTATTATTAATAATTTGATAATTAATTTTATTTACTCTCTCCTGAATAACTATATTAGTTTTATCATTCTCTATTTCTTTTAACCTAATATTATCATAATCTTTTTCACATTCACAAAATACATCTTTTACATATTTATCAATAACACTAATAGAATTCAATATATCTAAAAAAGATCTATATTTTATTCTCTTTTCTTTAGGAACCAATCTATTATAAGAATCCATATCCTCATTTAAAGAAGTAACAATAATCATTTTTTCACGACACCTCGTCAACATAACATAAAAAAGTCTTATCTTCTCAGAAATCTCCTCTAAATAAAAATCTCTCTTGTATAATGCTTTCAATATAGTATCATCCAATTCATTATTTCTTAAACTAGGTAATATAACACCATATTCTCTATTAAATAACATCTTATCATTTAATTCTTTAATTGCAAATTGATTATGCATACCAACAAAATAACATAAACTAAATTCAAGTCCTTTAGACTTATGTATATTCATTATCTTAACAGCATTACTACCCTTATTATTAATTGAATACTTAACCTCTAACCCCTTATTATCAACTTCATCCAAATAATTAATAAAATCCAACATAGAATAACCAAGATTACTTAAATTATTAGCTATATTAACAAGATTAGTTATTCGAATAATATTTTCATCAATATCATATAAATTAGTTAATTTTATATATACATTAAATACTTCTAATATATTATTTATAACTCTCTCTAAAGGTAAATTAATATCAATACTCTTACACAAAGAAATAATATCATCATCATATATTTTTTTACCACTAATAATTTGATATATCTTATCATCATCATATCCAAATATAAAAGATCTAGCCACCGAAACAAAATTATACTTAAACCTATCATCATATATCTTACTATTAACTTGATAAACAAGATGAATTAAATTCTTAATAACCAAAACAACAGAATCTGTTGTCAAAGTCAAATCCATATATATAGAACTAGGAATATTAGAATACTCTAATATTTTTTTATACATTTCTAAATACTTATTTCTATCAGTTATAATACATATATCTGAATACTCAATAGGTCTCAATATTCTCTTTTCTTTATCAAATACTTTATATTTATTTAATATCTTATCATTAATATCCCTACTAACAATAAATAACTCTTTCTCTTCTTTACTACAAACATCATCTTCGTTCATAGTATAATTATATATTTCTAAATTATTATCAACACCAGTATCCTCTAAATCATAATCCACATTTCCATAAACCATGTTATGTTCTTCTAAATAATTAGCATTACCAACTTCATCATCCATAATCAAATTAAATATTTCATTTATATTAAACAAAGTCTCAGATCTACTACGAAAATTCTTTAATAAATCAATCTTATAACCACCATTATTCTTAGCATATTCATTATATTTTTTCTGAAAAATATAAGGATTAGCATTTCTAAACCTATATATAGATTGTTTAATATCACCAACCATATAAACATTATTATTCTCAATTAATTTAATAAACTCCTCTTGAATATCTGAAGTATCTTGATACTCATCAATCATAATTTCATTAAAATATTCTTTTATTTCTTCTTTAATATCCTCATTATCTTTAACAATCTTTATAGCCATTAAAGCAATATCATTAAATTCAAAACTATTATTATTATATTTATATTCACATATTCTCTTATCTAATTCTCTAATAATTTTAATTATTACATTTATATATTTAAATGTATCTTTAATAGAATTTACCATATCCAAATTAGAATCATACTTAAGCAACTTTTTAATATCATCAATCTTACTTTTTAACTCTTCCTTATAACACAATCCCAATTCATCTACTCCAACAAACCTAGGAAGACTTAAAGATAGAATTGGCAAATATTCTTCATAACAATGAGCATTAAATAAAACACTAAAATAACCGTCTAACTTTTTAACCAAATCAAAAGAAATATATTTCTGTAATTCATTATAAATTCCCTGCAACTCTAAAACATTATCTCGAATAAGTCTCTCATATTTACTTACTACATTATTTAAAAAAGTATCGTTATATATATCAAAATAATTATCTAAATATTTATCTTTATCAATTAACAAATTTAATTTATTTGATAATCTAATAATATCTTGTTTCAAATTCAAATCATCTTTTAAACAAAAATCCTTAACTAAAGTATCAAATTCACTATCTCCATACATAGATTCAAATATACTATCTAATTCTTTATATTTTAATATAGTAATTATATTTTCATCAACAATACTAATATCAGAAGTAATATTTAATATATAAGAATATTTCTTAACCAAAGATAAAGCATAACTATCAAAAGTAGTTATATATGAAGAATCTAATAAAATAAGTTCATCAATTAAATTTTCCTTAATAATAGATTTTCTAATTCTACTTTTCATCTCATTAGCAGCTTCATTAGTAAAAGTTAACACAAGCAATCTATTAACATGACAACCATCTTTTATCTTTCGAATAACCCTTTGTGTTAAAACTGCTGTTTTCCCAGAGCCAGCACCTGCTGACACTATAATATTACTACCCTCTTTATCAATTGCTAATTGTTGTTCTTTTGTATTAGCCAAAATCATCACTTCCATTCAAATAAGTATAATCACTCTTAGTAACAAAACAAATATCCTTAAATTTACAAAATTCACATCCCTTATTAACACCATTAATAACTTTTGGATTTATATCAAATTTATTATTTTTTATATTATCAACCACTTCCAATATTTTCTTCTCAGTAATTTCTTTAATCTTATCCATTTCTTCATTACTTAATACTTTTGCATTCTTATAAAAAGAACCATCTTTTGAAGTCTTCATACCCTTAATTATTTTTGAATTATCATAATTATTATCTAACATAGATAAAATATTTTTATCACAATTAGAATACCCTATTAACCTATAATCATTTTCTTTTATATTAAATCTCTGTAAATAAAAACCAACATATACAGGATTTTGAAATAACATTTTAGAAGACAAATATAAATATATTGGTAACTGCATATACATACCATCAGTCAAATATTTTAAACTAATAACATCATTACCCGTCTTATAATCAATTAAAGCTATATAAGTCTTATCATTTAAAACAGTATATAATATTTTATCAATAATACCAACAAAATATATATTAGGTTCTAATTCCACTTTAATTTCTTCCTCATACATAGCATTATTTAAACTACAATAATCTCTTTCTAAAATAACCTCATCTAATAATCCCCTAATTGCTTCTTTATATTGTTCAAGAAAAAATCTTTCCTTCTTAGTTAAAGTAATATCATTCAAAAACTCATCTACATATTTACTATAATCATAATCATTATTCTTCAAAGTATTTTCCATAACATAATGTACCATACTACCTATCACAGTACTAAAGTTAGATTCAAAAACATCTAGTTTTAATACATCTGATAAATAATATTGAAAAGAACATTTAATATATTTCTGCATTTTAGAATAAGATAAAGTCAGATGATCAAAAACCCTACCAATTTTACTATATTTATTAGAATAACTATTATAATTTATTTTATAATTATTATACAATATAGAAAAATATTTATCTTTATATCCATATTTTAAATATTCATCATACATCTTTGTCAATTTCATTTTATTATAAGTACTACTATAACTAACAGAATAATCAATATCATCATGAATAACATCAAATTCTCCAATCAAAGTAGAAGGATAATAAGTCTTAACATAATCCATATCTTTATATGTAATAGTTAAATTTTTAATATTAGCTATATTATTTAAAATATCCTCTCTAAGTCTCTTATTTAAAATACTAGTATCATCTAATAAAACATATTGTTTTATATTATCTGTAATATAATCCATATCTTTATAACTATTAGGAATTACTCCATCATTAAATCCTAACATAAAAATATATTCATTATCATTACTTATATAATCAAGATAATCTATAATCTCAATTCCATTATCATATTTCTTATCATTAATATAAGAATTATTCAATTCATAAACAATAATATCCTTAGACTCATATTTTAAATATTTATTTATAACACTAACTAAATCTATATATACACTATCATTTTTATCCAATTGATTTATAGACTCTTCTAAAGTATTTTTTTTATATAAATCAATAAAATCAGAAACTATTTTATATGAAGATAATTTAGATTTATAAGGAATATTAACTTTTAAATTATATAAAGAAAATATTCTTGAAATAGAACCATAATAACTCTTATCTACATTAGTTAACTTAATATTCTTTATATCTATACCATTATCTATCAATTTAGATATCTGATAAGCAACATATTCTACTTCCTCATTCATAGTATTAAAAGAAATAACATTATGTTTATAATTATTAAACTTTCTATCTATATATTCACAATCCAAATTATTAAACAATTTACTTAAATATTTAGTCTTAGGAATATCATATAATATAACTTTCTTATTACTAATATACTTTTTAAAATTATCATTATATATAAATAAATTATTCCTAATTAAATCTTTTTTTAATTCACACAAAAAATCCAATTTTTTTATACCATATTTAACATCATCAACATAATATAAATTATCTAAATACATCTTAGCAATATCATACTTCAGATTATATTTGTCACTTATATATAATATTGCCCTATAATCATAATCAAAACAATATAAATGTATAAATTCATTTAAAGTATATATTTTAATCGTATATAATTTTTTTTGCTTCAAAATATAATTTTTAAAACCTGATTTACATATTATTATTGTTTCACTCTTTATATCATCTAAAAATTCTATATTCATACATAACCTCTAACATTATTTTAACAAAATATTCAAAGAAAGTACATCTCACATGTAAAGAAAAAATACTAATTTATAGTATTTTTTTAGCGTCCACCAGCACTTCCTCCACCACCGAAGGAACCACCGCCTCCACCACCAGAAGAGAATCCACCCCCACCAGCAGTATAATTTTCAGCAGCACTTCTTGCAGAAGAAGCAGCCGATACACTAGATCTTGTAAAACTATTTATCAAAATAATAGTGTCATAATCAAAATCATTTTGTTCAATAACCTCAGGATATAGATTTTTTAATTGTTTAGCAACCTTATCCGCAATACCAAACAAGTAAGCAAACATTAAATATTCATCCCATAAATGAACCTCTAAAACTTCCTTAGTATCCATTCTAGAAAACTCTTCCAAAAATTTCTTTAATCCACATAATTCAACACTATCATTATATAATTTATCACTCATAACATTAAAATATTTACACTCTTCCTTAGAAGTTCTTTGATATATAGAATTATCACTTTTTAATTTATTTATCTCATCATTTTCAACTAAAGAAAAAATATTAAAAAACTTATTATAATTTTTACGACACCACTTTTCTAATTCCTTATTTTCTAAGATACCATCGTTACTTGCTTCATACATAACATCAAATAATTTCTTCTCAAACGAATTATCAAAGGTTGGATTAAGTCTTAAATCAATACTTGAAGTTTTTTTATTAAAAATTCCTTCTTCACTAGTTAAAAATTTAACCTTATTTTCCTTTACCCATTTTAAAATAATAGATCCAAAAATATTAGTTTGCGAATAATAAGAAAAACCATTTAATTTTATTAAAATATTTGCATAATATATATCTTTATTACATGGAATATCCCTAAAGAAAGGAACATCTTTTTGAACAATTTTTTTATTATTTTTATAACCATATTTATTTTTTTTATTATAAAATATTACCATCATAACAATAATAGCCACAATAATTAAAGGAATAAGATTTATAATAAATGATAAAAAACTTCTTTTTTGCGAATAATCATATTCATATGTTCCTTCGTTAGCTTGATTTAACACATCATCAAAAACATTATATCCACTTACAACATACGTTGTCTTAAAAGTATCAACAGGAAATTTTGCAAGCAAAACAACATAGTCATCATTTAAATTTCCTTCATTTGACATCTTAATTTTTCCATCTTCAACATAAGCATAACCCTTATAGCCATATCCCCATACATCTAAAGTATCAGGAAAAGAATAATAACTTGACAACTCTACTGTAAAATTATCTACAGTAATTTTAGGAATTAAAGTCCAATATAAAACTTGACTATCCTGTGTTTTAAAAACAAAATTTGAAACTTTATACGTCAAAATAAAAGTATGATCATTAAAATCTTGTTTACCAAAACATAATTCTACACCATTGTTATTATTAACTATACCATAGTACCCTGCCTTCTCAGACATAGATTCAGAAACATCCCAATCTTTTTGTTTTAAATCAGTCCCATCCATAGACACTTTAAAATCAGTTATTTTAGAAAGACCCAAATTATACATCGCCTTATACCATTCACTACCACCAGAAGCCTTTACATACCAATATTCCGTTATATCAGCATTTCCTTTATTATCTAGATATATTTTCATATCCAACTTTTTTATCGTATCAGCAAATACATTTATTGGTAATATCAACAATATCATCAAAAAAACAAACAATAATTTCTTTTTCATAAATAATTCTCCTCTACTAGTATTATATAATAAAAATAAACTATTTAACAGAATTTTTAACAATATTATTTAACTTTTTTAAAAAGAGCTAAACTTAATATTAGCTCTTTATCTATATAAACGCAAGTCATGCGACCCACGACACAATATATATTATGCAAAGTTCATTAAAATATTTACCCCATTTTTAATTATTTCTAATTTATAATTTACTAATTTCTATTATCTTAGATAATATTAAATTTATACTTAATTCAATAATTTTTTTAACATTATCTATATTAAAAATAAAATCTTTATATTTCCTTGAAATTTCAATAATCACTGCCGTCTGTTCAACAATCATATTTATCTTATCCATTGGAATTTCTTCTATAATATTATCTATCTTAATTTTTTTATTTTAAAAATATCATCAGCTGTTTCCCCATTATAAAGTCCTTTATTATCCTGCATTATGAAATCTAGCCAAGTCTTTTACTCCACTATTAACTGCCGTTTGATTTAAATTATAATTCCCTTTTCTTGCTTGATTTCTCCTATATAATCTTTTCTCATCTTCAGAGAGTTCATTATATTCTTTTTCACTTAATTCTTGCTTCCTTGTTTGAATAGCAAAATAGGTTTGTGCTAGAGAAATTATTTTCTTCCTAGGATCTGCATTTTGCACTATTAAATAACATGCATATCTAGATAACTTATAATTCATTATCTTTCTTTTGGTTTTTGAACCTATCGGAACCATTTTCCCAACCCCGGGAAAATGGTCATTAATATCATAATCACTTTTTTTACATGCTATTTTTGCGTTATCAATCGCGTTTGAAAACCTTTCCCATTTGCTATATTCTAATATTGACATAAGTTCTCTCGCCAGCCAATACTCATTACCATCTTCATCTATATGTTTTATATCTTCAAAAACCTTTTCTGTATATTCTTTTATTTCATTCATTTGCATTCTCCTTTCTACGGTGGACACGTTCTTATCTTATATCCATTTTTATTTAATTTTATTTCTATACTTCCATCTTCATCTGTTCTATATATTTTTGATTCTTTTAAGTTTTCTAACACTTCTTTATTTGGATGTCCATATCTGTTATTTTTACCTACACTAATTATTGAATATTTAGGATTTATCTCATTAATAAATTCTTCACTACTACTTGTCTTACTTCCATGATGACCAACTTTTAAGAAATTTATATCTTCTATATTATATTTTTCTAATATATCCTTTTCTCTTTTTATTCCAGCATCACCCATAAATAGAAATTTATAATTATTATAATTAAAATAAACAACATTAGAGTTATCATTCTCATTATCATATTCTTTTGTATTTAAAAACTGCAATTTATATTTATCAATATTCAATTCTTTAATACAAGAATAATATTCAATGTGTTTCTTATCTAATACATCAATTAGTTCATTCTCTAAATCGTTATATTCACCACAGTTAAATATAACATTATCCACTTTATAATCATTAACTAAATTAATAACTTCACCCATATGATCATAATCTCCATGTGGTGAGTATTGTTTATGCATACGGATTTGATCAAAGAAAAAAGATTGCCATTTGCAATCTTTATTTTTATCTTTGTCTTTTAACTTCATCAGTTAAATCATAGTTAACAACTGTAATTCCTGCTTTTTTAGCATACAACATTAATATCCTTTCCACTACTTGATTAAAACCAATAAATGTTATAGTATTAATTTTATTATTTAAAACGAAATTCCTAAATGCTTTAATTTGTTGAATAAAGTTAGTTTTTGAATTTAGTGCACAAATTTTTAAATTTGGTGCGTCATTGCTTGATGGTAAGCTCGAATAACCTAAATTATCTATATTAACAATTATTTTTTCTAGCGCTAAATATTGTTCACTACTTCTTAATTGAAAAACATCTTCTTTATTCATCCAAGTTAAATCTAAAGTGGTATCAGATTCTAATTGATTAAAATCTGTAACTTCATTATAGTTTAGTTCTTCATAATGTGATTGTTCTACACTTCCTAAATATTCATCGTAATCATCAATAACATAATGCAATGCACTTCTCATTAAGAATCTAGTATTATTATGTACTTCCACAAAAACTTTTCCATAATATTCATAGGGATGAACTTTTTTCTCTTTTTCTAAATCAATACTCTCCATATTATACCTCCATATTAATTATAACATATTTTTGCAATTTAGTATATATGTACATTTATTTCATTCATTTTATCAATCTTCCTTTCTACGGCGCGCTGGTTCCTATTTTTAATTCGTTATTTTTTATTTTAAACATAATACTACCATCTTCATCTGTTCTATATATTTTTGAACCTTCTAAATTATTTAGTATTTCTTTATTAGGATGACCATATCTATTATTCTTACCAACACTAATTATTGAATATTTAGGATTAATTTCATTTATAAAATTTTTACTAGAACTTGTCTTACTACCGTGATGTCCAACTTTCAATACATCAATATCTTGTAAATTATATTTTTCTATTAAATCCTCTTCAACTTCAACGCCAGCATCTCCCATAAATAAAAATTTATGATTATTAAATTTCATATATACAACAGAGGAATTATCGTTCTCATTATCATAATCTTTATCATTCAAAAAATATAATTTATTACCATCTATATTCAATTCTTTAATACAACTATAATATGGTATTTTCTTTTTATCTAATGCTTTAATTAAATCTTGTTCTAGTTCATTAAACTCACCACAATTAAAAATCACTTTTTCCACTTTAAAATTATTAACCAAGTTAATTGCTTCTCCCATATGATCGTAGTCTCCATGTGTTGTAATTAAATAATCTACTTTTGTTATCCCTAAACTCATCAAATAAGGAATTGTTTTATTTTTAACAATTTCATAATTATATAATCCTCCAGTATCTATTAATATATTTCCCTTATTATATGGTAAAGTAATCAAAGAACTATCTCCATTACCAACACTAAGGTAAACTACATTAAAAAAAGGATTAAAATACATATAATATTTATGTAATAAAATAAAAACAAATATATATACATTTTTATAATTATATAAAAACATATAAATAAATATATAATATAAAATAATTAAATAAATATTAAGTTTAGAAAAACATATAATTCCAAGTTTACTAATTTCAATCACCTTAGAAACATACTCCAAAACATTAACAAAAAAAGATAAAATATAGCTCATAAAAGGAAATATAAAACTAACTATAGATAAAGGAAAAATAATTACACTAACAAAAGGAATAAAAATTATATTTAAAAATATTCCTAAAATATTAACTTTGTAATAATTATATATTGTTATTGGAAATGCAACAAAAAAAGATAATATAGATATATACAAACTTTTTCCAATTTTATTCTTATGTCTTTGTATATTTTTATTAAAAAGTATTAATGAAAATGAAATAATATACGAATATTGAAATGAAACATTATATACATACATAGGATTAATTAAAAACATAATTATAAGCAAAATACACATTATATCTATACTCTTTATCTTTAAATTAAAAACTTTATTTAAAGCAAATAATATATACATAATAGTACTTCTCACCACAGAAGGAAGAGTTCCCACCAATAACATGTAAAAAACAAGAAAATTTATTACTATAAAATAATTATAAAAATTATTATATGAAATCCTTTTTAAAATATAAAGAATACATGAAGCAAACAAACTTATATGCATACCAGATATAGAAAATAAATGCGATATACCATTACTTCTAAAACTATTTAATATTTGACTATCAATTAACGAAGTATCACCAAGTAAAAATGTTCTAACATACTCTTTTGCCTTAGGCAATTTATTAATTCTACTTATAAACTTATTCTTAATATAGTACAATACATTAGAATTATTACCAATTTTTACTACACTATTTGCCACAACTTGATAATGTATTTTATTATAATAAAGATATTTTTTATAATTAAACAAATTAAAAACATCATTATTATTTGGTTCTTCTAAAACTCCTTCTACCTCTATTTTATCACCTATACTAATATTTTCTAATATATCAAAATAATTTATAACCAATCGTTCTGAAGATTTTTCTTTTATATATAAAATTGTTTTATCACTAGAATACTTTATTTTATATACTACCCCAACAAAAGAAGTTTCAGTTCCATCAAATTTACTATCAACTCTAAAAATATTAGTAAAAATAATAACCAAAATTAAACAAACAACAGCACTAACTTTAAACAAATATCTATGTTGTAATATATTCTTTAATTTTCTCAAACAACGCTTCTCCTATGCCAGAAACATTAAGCAAATCATCAATAATTTTAAAATAACCATTTTCTTCTCGATATTTTATAATAGCTTTAGCCTTTGCTTCACCAAGTCCATTTATACTCATAAGTTCTTCTAAAGTTGCCGTATTTATATTAATAGTCTTATTAACATTCGTAATCGAATCATTAATTTCCGTATTAATACAACCATCATTTTGAATATTTGGACAAACACATTCTTTATCTATAACTTTTATTACCGTATCAACAACATTAGAATTCTTAACCTCTTCATCAGTATATATAATAATAACCATCTCATCAGTAACTTTCTTTGATAAATTTATATTATCAGTATTAGCGTTTTCCATTAACCCACCAGCCATGGTTATAACATCAATTATTTTTTTATCAGAATTTATCTTATATACCCCAGGTTTCTTTACAGCTCCTTTAATATCTACATATACCAGATCATCTTTTAAATCAACTTCTACCTTCTCCACTTCATTAATAACAACTTGATTATCAACTAAATTCTTTTCTTTACTCTTTAAATTAACTTTAACAAAAACTATATAAAAAATAATCAACATAAATAAAAAAATAGTTATTACATATTTATATTTTTTTAAAAATCTTAACATCATATCCTTTCTTTTGGTCCTTCAATAATATTATTATAAATTTTTTTTCAAATTACTTCTTTTTTTATTATTTTTTTCTAATTTTAACAATCATTAAATAATTTAAAAATACTAGAAATTTGTCGACTTCTTATCATATCTAAACAATGTCTTTAGTAGCATAATATAATTAAGTACATATAATAATTATGGTTGGCTAATGTATTAACTTTTTGAATAAAATAGGCAAACACACATAAAACAACTAAAAAAAACTTGACAAAGCAAAGACAAATATTTATAATATTCAGTCGACCGAAAGGATATGGACCAAGGGGGAGAACTTTCATGAAAAAGGCTAAATACTTAGTACTTATTGTTTTAACTTTTATATTAGTAATATTACCAATCACACTAAAAGAAAAAGACACTAATAATGATTACTCATATATAGAAAACAACAATATAAGTACAAAAACAGAAAGTATCATAAGCTATGATTATAGCAAAGATATTAATGATTATAAAACAAAATATAATAATAATGAAATAGTAGGTATTATTAATTTTGAAAATACTGATTATTCTAAGCCAATAATGCAACACAATGATAATGATTATTACTTAAATCATGATGAATATATGAATTCAAATTATCGAGGAGCTGTTTTTGCTGACTACAGAATAGATATCATTAATAGTAGAAAAATACTTATCTTTGCCCATAATGCTAAATATATTGATGCTAATTTCAAAATACTAGATAATTACTACAATTATGATTATTTTAAAAATCATCAATTTATAAGCATTACTACTAATGAAGGAAAAAAAGTTTATCAAATATTTTCTGTTTATGTTGAAACTAGTGATTTCAGTTACATGAATGTAAATTTTCCAGATGAAGAAAGTTGGGTAAATCATCTAAACAAGTTAAAGAGTAAATCTTTATATGATACTTCCGTTGAAGTAAAAGAAGATGATGAAATTTTAATACTACAAACTTGTAGTACACATGATGACTATAAAGACTATAGTCAAAAATATCTATTAATAATAGCAAGGAGGGTTAAAAATGAAGAAAAAATTTATTAAAAATAGTAAAAAAATTTTCTATACTTTATTTGTATTTATTTATACTATAATGCAAATAATTTCACCTGTAATGGTTAGTGCAAACACTAGCATAGATTTAGATAATTTACCAACTAACCCTGAGATTGGAGATATTTACAATAGTACTGTAACAGCCGGTTCATTAGAAAATGAAGGTGATGTTTTAGTTACAAAAACTGTTACTAAAACAAATACGCTAGGAGAATACACAGTAACATTTAATATTAAAGGTAAAAAAGTTACTACTTTAGAAGAAAATGATAAGCCTTTATATGCTGTTGTAGTATTTGACCGTTCTGGTAGCATGAATTGTACTAAATATAACTGGATGGGGTATTGTGCAGAAGTCGGCAACAAATGGGAAAGTGCAGTTAATGGTGCTAAAACATTTGCTAAAACTTTACTTAAAAAAATACCTACTGCTAATATAGCTCTAGTAGCTTTTTCAGGAAATTCTGATTACGATTATGATTATTTGGGAAATGAATATCTAAAAACAGGTGCTAACAAAAATGATGATGCTACAGTATTAAGAGAGTTCTCTAATACTAATTTAGATAGTACTGATTTTGGCAGTGCAAATGGAGGAACAAACTTACATGCTGGATTATATGAAGCAAATGAATTATTAAATAATTCTAGTATTCCAAGTGATGCTTATAAGTATGTTGTTGTAATAAGCGATGGCCAACCTACATTTTATTATGACAATAAAGGTTATACACATGGTGAAGGAAATAGTACTAATGCCGAAACATATAATGCTACTATAAATATAGCAAATACTGTTAAGAATACTACTAAAGCAGAAATATTCTCTATCGGATACATGTTACCAAGTGGTACGGTATACGGAAATAAAACAGCAGCAGATATTTTAACTGAAGTATCTTCTCCAAATAAAGAAGGTTCAACTATTAAACATTATGTAGATGGTAAACCTGAAGATGTGGCAAATGCATTTACTAATATAGCAGAGGAAATAAGTACAACTAATGCTGGAACAAATGCTCAATTAACAGATAAATTAGGAAATGCCTTCTCATTTGTAGATGGTAATGGAAACACTTACACATCTAGTACTATAGGAGAAATAACTGAAGAAGGAACATCATTTAGTTTTAATATTAAAATAGATGAAGATTCTAGTAACGAATGGCATCCTACTAATAACGGATTCATTTTAAAATACACTAACTATAAAGGAGAAGAAGTAACTTTAAATAGTGAATCTGACCCATTAGTATACTGGGAAGCAAAACAATATAACTATGTTATAAAATACTACTTAGATGATACTAATGGTAATCCAATCGCTACTGAAAATGGAACTGCTCCATTAAATGAAGAAATTGAAGTAAATGAAGAAAAACATTTAAGTAGTCATATTGGATATGAATATACTGGTGGTGGTAAAGACTTCAACATTTCTAAAAATGAAGAAGAAAATATTGCTATAGTTGTATATACTAAAGTTGATTATAACTATGTAATTAATTACTATAAAGATTCTATATCAGAAGATAACTTTATTAATAGAGTAACTGGAACTGCTAACTATAAAGATACTATTAATGTAGAAGAAGAAAAATTCTTATCAGGTTTAACCGGATATGAATATACTGATGGTGAAAAAACTATTACTATATCAACAAATAATAATGAAAACATAGTAAACATTGTTTATACTAAAAAAGATTATGAATATACTGTAAAATATTACTTTGATGGAGTTGAATCTATACCTACTTTAAGTAAAGGTGGTTATTCTGTATATGGTTCTGTATTATATGCAAGTGCATATAACTTAACAGAAAAAGAAATTGAAGATAATAATTTAGAAAATTATATTCTTTCACCTGTTAATCCATATAATCCTGAATCAATAGTAATAAATACTGAAAATAATCTAATAAATATCTACTATGTATCAAAATCTAATATTACAAATCAAAAAGTAACAAAAAACACTAATGATATTATAACTAGCACATCTGATATTGTTAATTACAATATTAATTATACAGCTAATATTAAAAATGCTATTGGAGAAGTAAAAGTTATAATTAAAGACACATTACCACTAGAAATAGATACTACAAAGAGTAACTTAAATGGTGGAAGTTATAATGCAAATAACAATACTATTACTTGGACAAAAATATATAATGTTAAAGAATTTACAACAAATTATGACATTAAATTAAATATATCTTATTCTGTAGCATACAAAAATATTGATGCTGATAAAAGTTATGATGAAACAGTATATACTAATAAAATTAATGTATGCACAGACATAACTTATAACAACAACATAATTAATGGTAATTGTGTAGAAGATAGTGAAGATATTCCTGTAGAAATCTATGGTGATCTTGTTGTTAAATATGTTACATATGAAAACAATAAAGAAGTAATATTAATACCTACTATAAATGAAAATAATAAAGTTGGTACTCCATACAATACAGAAAAAGAAAACATATATGGATATGAATTCGTAGAAGTTAAAGGTAATCCAAATGGAAAAATAACAGAAGGAACTACCACAGTTATATATGTTTATAAATTAAGTAATGGTAACTATACAGAAGAAGAAATAGAAAAAACAAGTTCTGAAACAATAGATAGTATAGATTCACAATTTAATTACACAATTAAATATAATGTAACTATCAATGATTATATCGGAGAAGCTACTACTACTATTACAGATAACTTACCTTATGAAATTGATGAAACTAATTCTAACTTAAATGGTGGAGTTTATGATAAAGAAAATAATACTATTACTTGGATAATTAAATCTAATATTACCGAAAACAATAGAACCGTTACATTTAACAAAGAAATTAGTGTAGTATATCTTAATATTAATGATGTTACAGTTACTAATGAAGTAACAGGTCAAACTGTATTTGGTAACACTACTACTAACGGTAATGAAGACGAAACAACAACAATTGTTGATACAGGAAAAGTTATTGCTCGTTATATAGAAAAAGATACAAACAAAGAATTACAACCAAGTATTGAACAAAATGGTTTAGTAGGAACATCTTACGAAACAAAAGCTGGCGATACTTCTACAGGTAATTTATATGGATATAAACTTGTTAAAATAGAAGGTAACGAAACTGGCAAAATTGTTAAAGGAACTACTTATGTTACTTACATTTATGAAAAAAATAACGGAAGTTATGAAGAAGAAATAGTTAATAAAACAGGTAATGAATTTATTTCAAGTATTAATTCTCCATTTGAATATGAAATAAACTACAACGTAACAATTAACGATTACATTGGAGAAGCTACTACTACTATTGTTGATGCATTACCTTATGAAATTGATGAAACAAAATCTAACTTAAATGGTGGAATTTATGATAAAGAAAATAAAACTATTACTTGGATAATTAAATCTAATATTACCGAAAACAATAGAACCGTTACATTTAACAAAGAAATTAGTGTAGTATATCTTAATATTAATGATGTTACAGTTACTAATGAAGTAACAGGTCAAACTGTATTTGGTAACACTACTACTAACGGTAATGAAGATGAAACAACAACAATTGTTGATACAGGAAAAGTTATCGCTCATTATATAGAAAAAGAAACAAATGTTAAAATAGCTAATGATACTACTTATAATGGACTTGTTGGTTCTACTTATGTTACTGAAGAAAAAGATATTGAAGGATATTTCTTAAGTACAATTGAAGGCGAAACAACTGGTGTATATGATGGTGAAAAAGTTATTGAAGTTACTTATATATATGAGAAAAAAGGTCAAGGTGGTGACATTAACCCTCCACATACTGGACTTGATATCGTGTTACATTCATCTAACCTATTTAATATATTAGGTATTATAACTTTAACAGTTATGCAAATCATTAAAAAGAAAAAAGAAACTAACATATAAAAAAAAGAACACTCATCAGAAAGTGTTCTTTTTTCATAACAAAAATAGTAAATATCTTTAAATATTCACTATTTTTTATCAATCAACTTAGCCATTTTCCTTGAAAATAAAGTAGCACAGGTCTTCCTAGAAGGATTCTTATACGTATCACTATATACTAAGGCTTCACCAAGTAATTCCTTATTATATTCCCCTTCTTCAATCATACTATGATAATTTTTAAGTATCTCTAAAGCTTCATTGCGACTCTTTCCAATCAACATATTAGATAATATTGATGTACTAGAAATAGCAATAACACAAGCTTCTCCATGAAACTTAATATCATCTATAATATCACCATCAAACTTAACATATATATCAATATTATCTATACAAGAAACATTATTAGAATTAACTTTAATATAGCCATCATCACCTATTCCCATATTTCTAGGATTTTGATAATTATCCAAAATAATAGTTCTCTTAATCTCTGGATCCATTACAATATCTCCTTCCATATATTATTACTATTCTTAAGAACATTTATAAGTAAATCTATTTCCTCATAAGTATTATAAAAACTAAGAGTAATACGACAAGTATTATTAATATTAAAAACATTATTAAGTATTTTAGCACAATGATTACCAGCTCTTACACATATATGATATTTATCCAAATAAAGTGCAGTATCCTGACTAAATACTCCCTTAATATTAAATGCCACTGAAGTAGAATAATTATCTCTATTATATAATTCTATAAAATCTAATTCACTAAGTTTTTTTATCAAATAATCACGTAACTCATGTTCATAATTATTTATTTTATCTAAACCTACATTATTAATATATTCAATAGCAGCATTTAAACCAATTACTCCTTCAATATTAGGAGTACCAGCTTCTAATCTATCAGGTAAATCTTTTAATTCAATATATCCATCCTTATTAAATATAGCATTCATACCACCACCATATTCAATAGGAACTAAATCTTTCAACAAATCAAATTTACCATACAAAACCCCAATACCAGTAGGTCCATACATTTTATGACCAGAAAAAGCCATAAAATCAATATCCATATCAACAACATCAACTCTACAATGTGCTATACTTTGTGCAGCATCTACCACCATTAAACAATTATGTTTATGAGCAATTTTAGATATTTCTTTTATATCTCTAACATCACCAATAACATTAGTAACATGAGCAATAGATATAACTTTAGTTTTCTTAGTTATTACACTTTCTATCTTTGACATATCTATCTCATTTTTTTCATCTAAAGGAATATATTTAACTTTTATACCTATTTCTTTTTCTAAAACAAACCATGGCAAAATATTTGAAGCATGTTCAGATAAAGTAATCAATACCTCATCATTCTTACTTAACTTATGTTTAAAATAACCAAATACAATATCATTTAATCCTTCTGTAGTTCCTTTAGTAAATATAATTTCACTAGAATGATTAGCCCCTATAAAATTTTTAACATTTAAACGAGCCTTATCATACATATCACTAACTTTATGACTAAGTGCATAATCACCACGATGTATATTAGCAGTATAATTATTATAATAATCCATTATAGCTAAAGAAATAGCATTAGGCTTAAGCGTTGTAGCACCATTATCAAAATATATAATATTATTTTTTAATATTTCAAAATCTTCTCTATTCAATTTTATCACCCCCAGTATCTATTAATTATATCTAAAACAATTTTTCTCTTTATAATATTATTATCCATATTAGATAAAAGAAAACCTTTTATAAGTAACTTAATACTATCAGAATAACTTATTCCTCTTGACATAAGATAAAATATAAGTGAATTATCAAATTGTCCAATATTAGAAGAATGAAAGGCCTCCACATCATCTAAATCAATATACATATTAGGTTTAACCATAGCATTATTATCACCCATTGTAACAATTCTCGTATCCTGATTTAACTTACATTTAATATTATCTTTATAAACATAACTATTAATTATAAAATTAATATTACCACTATCAATAGAAATACATTTATTATATACATTACTAATCGTTTTCTTTGCATTATGAAATATATCAATATTATATTTTTCATTAACCTTACATATTGAAGAAAAATAATAATCTACACGAGCTCCTTCTTTATCAAGATTAACCAAAATATTCTCAACTACAGAATTATTATTATAGAAACTATACACTTTTAAATAACCTGTAATATTATATATAATTTTACTATTAAAATTATTATCTAAAGAAATAATATTCAAAGACGCATCATTAGCAACAATTTCTATACTAATATCAGTACAATTAACAAACTCTAAATAATAATTTTCTCCATCCTTTAAAACAATTTTATTGTCATCAACAGTTGCATTACCAATTTCAACAATAATATTATTATTCATTAATATTCTATTCATAATACTATTCCTTTGTATCCACATTTGTTGTATATTTTTCATAACCTTTTTCTTCAATTTCCAAAGATAATTTATAATCACCACTATCAACAATCTTACCATTATATAATACCTTAACATAATCAGGTTTAATATATTCTAAAACCTTTTGATGATGTGTAATAATTAATAATGTTGTATCTTTATTTTCACTAATATAATCTTTTATATTTGAAGAAACTATTTTTAAACTATCAACATCTAAACCAGAATCAAGTTCATCTAATATAACTAAAGAAGGCTTCAAAAGTTTCATTTGTAATACTTCATTTTTTTTCTTTTCACCACCAGAAAAACCAACATTCAAAGGTCTATGTATTAAATTTTTATCCATCTTTAACTCTTCACTAGCTTTTTCACATTTCATAATAAAATCATAAAGGCCTACTTGTTTACCTTCCTTGCTAGACATAGCTGTTCTCAAAAAATCCTGATTACTAACTCCCTCTATTTCCATAGGATATTGCATAGCCAAAAATATACCCATCCTGCTTCTCTCATCAACAGATTTATCTAGTATACTATTACCATTAAATAAAATATCACCAGACATAACTTTATAATTACTATCACCCATAATAACTCTAGACAAAGTACTTTTTCCAGTACCATTAGGTCCCATCAAAACATATATTTTTCCGTTATCTAAACTTAAATTAAAATCCTTTAATACAAGCTTATTATCTACCATAACCGATAAATTAATAATATCTAATTTCATTTTTATCACCACACAAATATTATATACTAAAAAGAATTTTTTTTAAAGTAAAATAAAACAATATCCTAAGATATTGTTTATTCTACATACCAAGTATTATCAATATTACAGCTTTGACTAAGTGGCTCCGGATTAGGTTTATCAACTATTGTTAAAATAGGCATCGGAAATGCTGTACCAAACATCATACAACTACCAGGATGTAATACTTTTATTCTACTAAGAACCGTTTCACTAATATTAGGAATAATATCACTTACAAACTTTAAATCCTTAGGGTGAAACATCTTAAACATAATAAAATTAGAACATTGACTAATTGCAGTTTCACTAATTTCTGATGGTCTTTGTGATATAAGTCCTAAAATTATTCCATACTTACGACCTTCCTTAGTAATTCTTTCAAATATATTATAGCCAAGTATTTCAACATCTGTATCATTTTGAACATATCTATGTGCTTCTTCAAGAATAATATGAAAAGGAATAGAACCTCTATTTGGTAATTTAACAATATAGTCAAATAATAATTTAGAATATATTTTTACTATAACTTTAGCAAATCTATCATCTACATAATTAATATTAAAATTAATTATTTGTGCTTTTCCATTATCTTTAGCTAATATAGTATTAATATATTGTTCTTTAGTAATAAATCTATCATAAATAAAATAATTAACATAATCACTATTCATCAAAGAATTAAGCCTAATCTTTAATATATTAGCATAGTCAAATACTTTATTACTATTAAATATACCCTCGCTAATTAATGCAAACTCCAAAGAAGTATAAAAATCCTTTATTGTATAAGCATAAGAGCCATCAGGAAAAGAAAGCTCAAAATCATCCATACAAAATCCTTCTAAATAACTTATAACAAGTTCAATATCAGCAAAATTACCTGACTCCTCAACATATATACATTGACGTAAAGATCTAGCCCATCCCCCTTTAACAAGTTTAATCTCTAAATTAATTTCATTTGTTGAAAACTTTGATAAAATAGACACTATCTTATTTCTAGTTTCACTATGATTCTTACCTGAAAAAATAACATCCAACAAACTTCTTGCTATAATATCATTCTTCTGTTTAATAACACTTTCATCATTCTTACAAAAATAACATACAAGTTTTAATGCTTTCTCAATAATAGGAATTTGTCTAGTATCATTAACGTTAAGAAGTAAACAAATATCATCTACGCCAAGTAACCAAAAAGGTATTCTTAACAATTCAAAATCTTGACTTTTTAAATCTGTTGTATATACTTTATAATTTAAATTAGGATTTACCTGATTTATATTAACAAATGCTCTTTGATACTCACCATAAGCATCAAATAAGAAAATATTAGTATTATATGGTAACCTCTTAGCATCATAAAAAATACCTTGCAACAATCTCGATACTGAATAACTTTTACCACTACCAGTATTACCTAATATAGCAAAATGATTGGCAAAAAAAGAATTAATATTTAAATATACATCATAAGAATTATACAAAAAAGATTTACCAATCTTAACAACATTCTTAGTTTTATCAACATTATAAATAATATCCAATTCAGGACCACTAATAATTCTACATTCACTTTTAAATGAAGGTTTTGTTAAGTTTCCATAAATAAATTTATTATCTTTAATTTCTCCAATCAAAGATACCTCCATAACAGAATTAGACATATTACTAACTTCACCAATAATATGATTATCAAAAACTACATTTTTACCTATAATATTATCCATATCATATACATTAACACTTAAAGCAACATAAACATTATTATCTTTTATACTAGTAATCTTTCCTAACATTATAACCACCTTTATTATCTAATATCATTATATAATAAACAAGTATAAAAAACAAGAAAAAAAGAACTATTCTAATAATAGTTCTAATACTTCATAATGGCGCCTGATGTAGGACTCGAACCTACGACCTATCGGTTAACAGCCGAGTGCTCTACCGGCTGAGCTAATCAGGCATCTCTTGCAAAGTACTAGTTAATTATATACTATTTTTTCTTGTTTTGCAATACTTTTTTTATATTATTTTCATTTTTTTATCAAAAATAATACTCACAATTAATATATGCCAATATAGAATAATTATTCTATCTATTTATAAACAACAGTACCAATATTTTTATCTTCTATAATATCATCTAATACATTAACATTATCTATATTAGTAACAACAATTTTTATATTATTATCTCTACATATCTCAATTGCTTCCATATCCATAACACCAAGGTTTTTATCAATAACTTCTTTATAACTAACTGTATGATACATTACCGCATCACTATACTTATTAGGATCTTTATCATATACACCATCAACATTTGTCAATTTAATAATAATATCTGCACCAATATCTTTTGCTCTAAGTGCAGCCCCTGTATCCGTTGAAAAGAATGGTTTTCCCGTTCCTCCACCAAATATTACAATATTACCATCAAGAAGAGCCCTCTTAGCCTTATCACTATCAACATCATCAATAATTTTAACAGAAAGACCACTCTGATTATAAGCCTTACATCCTAACTGTAAAAACATATCTTTAAGAACTAAACTATTCATAACAGTTGCTAACATACCAACATAATCAGCTGTTTCTCTGTTCATTGCATGAGTATCTCTACCTCTAAGAAAATTACCACCACCACAAACTATTCCAATATAAACACCTTTATCATGAATTCTTTTTATTCTTAAACATACTTCCTTAATATAATCAAAATCAAGTCCATGACCATTTTTACCAGATAATGATTCTCCAGATAATTTAATTAAAATTGTTTTATTCATTTTTCCTCCAAAAAAGATATATAATTATATCTTTAAATATTTTTTAACAGCACTATAACTACCAAACATACCTACTACAATACCAATACCAAGTAAAAGTAATGAAGATAAGTAAATAAATGGATATGGTTCTATTAACATTGCTAAAGAAGAACCAAATAATTTACCATCAAAATAATTATATAAAGATGTATAACCATATATCATTAAAATAATTGGAATAATAGAACCAAGAATACCAATAAATGAACCTTCAATTATAAAAGGTATTTTAATTGAAATATTAGAAGCTCCTACTAAACGCATAATCTCAATTTCCGTTTTTCTAGAAAATATTGCCAATTTAATCGTATTAGCAATTAAGAAAGCCGTAACTAATATTAAAGCTACTACAGCCCCAATACTAACTTTTCTAATAACATCAAAAACAGTAATCAATTGATCAACCATATCTTCTCCATAATTAACCAATTCTACCTTGTCTATTTTCTTAATACTAGAAGCAGTATTTTTAATTTCTTCGACTTCTTTAACTTTAATTAAAAAACTATCTAATAAAGGATTAGTTTCATCAGTCCAATTATCAACTATAAAACTAAAAACCTCATCTCTTTCTTTTGTTTCTTCTGCATATTCTTTCTTTGATTTAAACTTTATTTCTTCAATATTTCCCATATTAGTAATTTTTTTCTGAATATCTTTTACTTCATCTTCTGTTGTATCAGACTTCAAAAATACAACCATAGTAACATCTTTCTTAATGGAGTCAGTCATATTTTCAACATTATAAGACAAAACAATAGAAATACCTACCACAATTAAAGTAATAGCAATACACGAAATAGAAGCTAAAGAAAGAGAAAAATTTCTAATAACGCTTTTCATAGCATCACGAAAATATCTACGTATATTTCTAAAGAACTTCATAATACTTACCTCTTTCGTAATCTTTTACAATCTTTCCTTCTTCTAACACAATAACTCTTTTTTGCATTTTATTTACAATATCTCTATTATGTGTAGTCATAACAATAGTTGTACCCATCTTATTAATATCATCTAAGACTTTCATAATTCCCATACTAGTATCAGGATCCAAATTACCAGTCGGTTCATCGCATATAAGAAGTTTAGGATTATTAACAATAGCCCTAGCTATACACAATCTCTGCTGTTCACCACCAGATAATTGATTAGGATACTGCCTAACTTTTCCCTTAAGACCAACTAACTCTAATACTTCCATAACTCTTTTTTGTATTTTTTTCTTATCGACAGCAAATACTTCCATAGCAAAAGCCACATTTTCAAAAACTGTTAACTTAGGCAATAATTTAAAATCCTGAAAAACTACTCCTAATTTTCTTCTTAAAATATATACTTTCCTATTCTTAAGTTTTGCTACATTAACTCCACCAATAATAATACTTCCTTTATCTGGTTTTTCTTCTCTATATAGCATCTTTATTAAAGTAGACTTTCCACTACCAGAAGCCCCAATAATAAAGACAAAATCACCTTTAGAAATAGTTAAATCTATATCGTATAATGCAACAGTACCCGTTTTATAGGTTTTTTGCACATCTGAAATTCTAATTAAGTCCATACTACACCTCTTAACAATTATAACAAATTAATCTCTAATTTAAAATACATTTATAACATTTAACATATATTTACATTTACTTTTCACCAATCGTCTCATAAGCATCTGTTATTAAAAAGAACGCACTAGGATCTAATTCTTTAATAACATCTCTCATAAAAAGATATTCTGAAGTCGGTATAACACACATAAGCATCTTTCTCTTATCATTAGTATACCCACCTCTAACATCAATAATAGTAAAACTATGATGCATAGTATTTAAAATAAATTCCTTAATTTCTTTTTCTTTATTTGTAATTATATAAAAAGATTTCATATCAGATACACCAAGTATAACTCTATCTGTAATTAAACTAGACACATAAAGAACAACCAAAGCATATAAAGCATTAGCAACTCCATACACAAATCCACCCAATACAATAATAATACTATTAACTATTCTAGTAGCATTACCAATAGATATCTTCAAATACTTATTCATTAATTGATACAAAATATGTAACCCACCAGTGGTATAACCAGCTTTCATTATAAGTCCCGTAGCAAAGCCAGTAATAATACCTCCATACAAAATAATAGCAACAATATTAACTTGACTTAAATCAATCCACTTTACAAAAGGATAAGTAGCCGTCAAAAAGAAAGGAAATAACAAAGATCCAATAATTGATTTTTCTGTTTCTCTTTTTCCAAGCAAAACAAAACTAAGTATCATAAACAAAATATTAATAATTAAAACAAATAAACTTATATTTATATTAAAATATTGTTTTACAATTAAAGCAATACCTGTAGATCCACCAGTTACTATATTGTATGGAGAAATAAATAAATTAAAGCCAAGAGCTGATAAAAATGTTCCAATAACAAACAAATTAAATTTTTGAATCTTATCACCAACATTAAGTTTCTCAATTTTCTTTACATTATCATCCTTCATTTAAATCACCCTTCATTCCTATCTCATAAGCATCACTTACCATAAAAAATATATCTTTATCTATTTCTTTTAAAACATCTTTAACAAAATAATATTGATTAGTAGGTATAACAACCAAAAGTAATTTCTTTTTTTCATTATCATAACCACTTCTAGCATCAATTAAAGTAACTCCATTAAATATAGATAAAATATATTCTTTTACTTCATCATAATGTTCTGTAACAATATAAAAAGTTTTACATTTACTTCTACCAAATAATATTTTATCACTTAATGTTGTAATAATATATAAAACAACATATCCATATAATATTGTTTCCCAAGGAAAAACCAACTTACTAGATAATACTATAAGTCCATCCGTAATCCGCATAGCCTTACCCACTGTAATATGCGTATACTTAGAAATTATTTGATTAATTATATCTGTTCCACCAGTGGTATAACCAGACTTATATACAAGTCCATAACCAATTCCCGACAAAACAGCTCCCATTATCGCCAAAATTATTTTCTCAACATTATCAAAATTTATAATTGGAATAAATATCTCCGTAATAGAAACACATATAGGAAATAAAATAGAACCAACCATAGACTTTAAAGCAAAATCCTTACCAAGAACAAAATAAGCTATAATTAAAAGAATCATATTAGTAATAAGTATAAATAATGAAGGTTTAACTCCAAACTGATTTAAAACAATTGATAAACCACTTACACCAAAACAAACAATATCATTCTTTAAAAAGAAAATATTAAACGCAAAAGCAATAATAAGACAAGCTAAAAACAAAAATACATATCTAGTAAGTATAGGTCTTTTACCCATAATCTTATTAACTGCATCATTAACCCTTCTTCTTCTTACAAAACCTAGCATTTATTTTTTCACCTTCAATCCAGCAATAATAAAATCATCTATTTTACCATCTAAAACTCCATACACATCACTTGTTTCATAACCACTATCATTATCTTTTACCAAAGTATAAGGACACATTACATAACTTCTTTTACCAGAGCCAAAAGCAATAGACATTTGTCCACCATTTATTTCACTAAGTTTATTATTTAACTTATCCATCTCTAATGCATATAATTTACTTTTCAAAACTTCCATAGCCTGAATTTTATTTTGAATTTGACTTCTTTCATTTTGACAAGTAACCACAATCTTCGTAGGTAAATGTGTTATTCTAACAGCTGAATCTGTTGTATTAACACCTTGTCCACCAGGTCCACTACTACGATATATATCTATTTTTAAATCTTTATCATCTATTTCTATATTAATATTTTTATCAATCTCAGGAGTAACTTCAACAGAAGCAAATGAAGTATGTCTTCTCTTATTAGAATCAAAAGGACTAATTCTAACTAATCTATGAACACCCCTCTCACCCTTTAAATATCCATAAGCATTAACACCTTTAACCAACATTGTTACACTTTTAATACCTACTTCTTCACCATCTTGCATATCTAATAATACTACACTATAATTATTATCACTTAAATATCTATAATACATCCTATATAACATATTAGCCCAATCACAAGCTTCAGTTCCACCAGCACCAGAATGAATTTCTAAAATACAATTATTCTTATCATATTCACCACTTAAATATGTATTAATCTTTAATTTATCTACAGCAGAACTTAATTCAACATATTCACTATTTAACAATGACATAAATTCTTCATCAACTTCATCACTTAAAAGTTCAATATTAAAATTTATCTTATTCTTACATTCTACAATAGGATTAATCAAATTACTTAAAAAACTCTTCCTATTTATTACATCATCCTTATCAGAAGAAGACCAAAAATCCACACTATTAATCCTACTATCTAACAAAGATAATTCATCTATCTTACTACTTAAGTCAAAGAGACCTCCATACATCATTAATATCTTTCAAAAGTTCATTATATTTTTCAATCATTTCTTTTCTATCCATCATATCCACCTACTTAACTAGACTAATTATAGCAAAATAATGCCAACTTGTCTATATAGAAAAATTATAATTTTCTTCACAAAAATTATAATTCACCTTTATAAAAATAAATTTTCATTGCTTCCTCTTTATATGTAGGTTTTGAAATATCTATATTAAGAAAACTTGATATATAATATATTAAATATTGCGATGCTAATAACAAATCATACTCACATAATACACCATCGTATTCACTTTCAATTATTATATTTTTATCACAAGACAAATAATTTAACAATTCATATTCATATAAACTGGTAGTCTTCTGTTTGAAATAAATATTTTTACCATGACTTAAGTGTTCATAATTAACAAATCTTCCATGAGAAAAATTTTTCTTTTCATGAACCAAACAATTATAAATACCAGACTCAATTATTTTACTTTCCAAATCGATAGCTGCAGATTCGGTAAAATCACCCATAAATATATTAAAACTACTACCTTCTTTCAAGAAATCTTTTAACATATTTTTATTATCTTTAAAATATTTATCAAAAAATTCTTTCCAATATTTAATACGATTCTTAATAAAAATATTAATATCATCTTCCAAGTTTGTTTCAAAATATAATTTTAAAAACAAACTAGCCGGCGCTAAAGCCCCTTCAAAAGACAAAAATCCTCTTTCTTTACCCTTATTAGTTCCAGTCCTATATGAAATAACATTGTTTTTTGATACTACTGCTTTTGTTACTACTTTTTGAATTTCACCTTTAGTAATAATATATTTTTTATTATTGTCTATTAAAGATGTCCCCTTATATAAATCATTAGTTGTACCAGAATAAGTAAATAGAAACACTAAATCTACTTTACTATTATTTCTATAATATACATTTCTAGGATACAAAGCACTAGTATTAGTTCCATATAAATAATTTATAAGTTTTGATGAAAATTTTGCCGCTGCAAAAGAACCGCCCGTTCCTACAAAAATACTATTATTCAAACTTTTAAAATCTATTTTAGATAACTTATCATAAGCACTACTATTTATAGCATTAATTATTCTTGTTTCTAAATTGTTTATATTTATATTACATCTTTTTATTGGCTTTCTCAATGAAATATCAAAATTACTGCAAGTACAAGTATCTTGTACTTTTTTTATTTTATATAAATTTTGTATATGACCTCTTGCACCAAACTTTTTTACAACCTTTTTTGTAAGCCTTGTTGCTTTATCAAAAGTTGAATCAATAAATTTATAATCAACAACATAGTTGTTTTTTATATATTCACTAATAAACATTGAAAAAAATGCATCACCAGCTCCCGTTGAGTCAACTTCTATCTCAGGATTACTTAACTCTTTTTTGACTTTTTTATTGTCAAAAACAAAATCTGAACCTTTTTTCCCTCTAGTTACAATTATCATTTTAGGTTGCAATAAATTATATATTTCTTCCAATGATTTTATAGAAAATCTATTTTTTAAATATTTTTCAACACGTTCATTTAAATTTATAAAATCAAATTTATTTTTAATTTTTTCAATAATATCATTATCATTGTAATCTTCTAATTCAAAATATTGTCCTAAATCTAGCATTTTTTTATTATCACAATTATCTATAATAATTTGATTTTTCTCATTTAAATTATCAAAAACTAAAACATCATCTTCACTAATTTTTTCTAAAATATCATTAGTATCTATTTTACTTTCATCGTACCAATTCTTTTCATTACAAACTGGACATCTTTTTTTTGATTTAAATTCTAATTTCCCATTTTCTTCAAAATAAGACACATGAAAACAACGTGTACTTAAATTATCAATAATTCTTATATTATCAACATTTACTCCGATATCTCTCAAGCTTTTTATTGCAATATTACCAGCCGTATCATTTCCACAAACCCCATAGACAGACGTTTCCAAACCTAATTTAGCAATATTAGCAATTATGTTATGGGAAGTCATTCCACCATTTACACCTATCAATTTGCCATTTTTATAATAAAAATCTGTAACTAAATCTCCAATACTAATTATTCTCATTTTTTACCACCTACTTAAATATTCTTTTCTAACCACTCATACAAATACTTATCTTTAAAAGCATGAGAAGTTAAAAAATGATTATCATTTTCTATAATTTTTAATTCTATATCTTTTCAACATATATAGTACCCATTTCTTCTATTTTTAAATTATCAATATTTTGTTGTGATTTATTAAAAAATAGTCCCATATGATATCCATCTTGAAAGACATAATATACTAATTTATTACCTAAATTATACCATTTAAAATCAAACTTTAACACAAAATATACTAATTTTTATAAAAAATAAAGGCTTAAAACCTCTATTAATTATTTAATCAACAATTATGTTGATACTACTCACTATTATTATTATCTTCAAGTTTAACTAATACTTCTCTTGGTTTAGAACCATTTTGAGGTCCAATTATACCTCTTTCTTCAAGCAAATCTACTATCCTAGCTGCCCTATTATAACCAAGTCTGTATTTTCTTTGAATTAAACTAGCACTAATTTTACCACTTCTTATAGCAAAATCAACAATTTCATTATATAATGGATCATCATATTCTTCTTCAGAAACATAACCATCATTATAATTATCTTCTCCACTAGAAGAACTATTATCCATAGTTATTGATTCATCATAGCAAGCTTTCTGTTGACTTATAGTGAAGTCAACAATCTTCTGTAACTCCTCTTCTGAAACAAATGCTCCTTGAATTCTAGTAGGTTGATTCTCACCCATTGGCAAAAATAACATATCACCTTTACCAAGTAATTTTTCAGCTCCCACCATATCTAAAATTGTTCTTGAATCAATTGAAGATGAAACAGCAAAAGATATACGTGTAGGAATATTTGCCTTAACTACACCAGTAATTATATCTGTAGAAGGTCTTTGCGTAGCTACAATTAAATGTATACCAGCAGCCCTTGCCATTTGTGTAATTCTCATAATTGAATCTTCTACTTCTTTAGCAGCCACAAGCATTAAATCAGCTAACTCATCAATTATAACAACTATATAAGGTAATTTCTTATATTCAGGATTTCTCTCACAAAATTCATTATATTGACTAATTTTCTTACACTTAGTATGTTCAAATAATTCATATCTCCTCTCCATTTCAGATACGATATTTTGTAATGCAACTGAAGCCTTTTTTGGATTAGTAACAACAGGGCATAATAAATGTGGAACACCATTATACATAGAAAATTCAACTTTTTTAGGGTCTACTAATACTAATTTGACTTCCTCCGGTCTACTACGCATAAGTATTGATGCAATAATACAATTTATACATACTGATTTACCACTACCAGTAGAACCAGCTACCAACATATGTGGAGTATCGTTAATTTCAACCCATCTAACTTTACCCATTATATCTTTACCAAGACCAACAGCCAATAAGTTTTTTTCATTAACGGAAGGCATACTAGAAAATACTTCCTTAAATGATACTGCAGCATTAACTTTATTAGGAAGTTCTATACCTATTGTACTTTTACCAGGAATAGGGGCTTGTATTCTTACATCCTTTGCTGCTAAAGCTAAAGCAATTTCTCTCTGAATACTAAGTAATTTATTAACCTTTGTTCCAGCTTTAAGTTCCATCTCATATTGAGTAACAGTAGGTCCTATATTAACTTGAACAATTTTTCCAGATATTTCAAACACTTTAAATACTTCTTCTAACTTACTAATACATTCCTTAGCATTATTTTCATTTTCTTTATTATTAACATTCTTAGCACTTTTTAACAATGATATAGGTGGAAGTTTATAATTAGGATTGCTTGTAACTTCCTCATCCTTCTTAAAGGCAGGCTTCTCTTCATCCATAGCGTCTTTTATAGGAATATCTTTATCAACATTAATATCATTATCCTTAATATGTGATAATTCTTCCATAGAAGATATAATAATTCTTTTATCTTCTACTTCTTCATCTTTAACTTCTTCTTCCTCATTACTTTCCTTAATATCTTTTTTAACTTTCTTAAATTTAGGAACTTTTATTTTCTTAACTAAATCTATTAAAGAAGTATTAAATACAAGAATAAGACCAAGTAAGGCAATTGTAATAAGTACTATATATATACCATCTGAAAATGCCCAATCAAAAGTATATCCAAAAATAGCTCCTATCATTCCACCACCAGTATTACTAATAACCTGAGGACTCCTAAAAGAAGACATAACATTAGTAAAAGTTTCCGTAATTATTTTGCTACCACTATTTAATTTAATATATTCTCTATGACAATACACAAGTAAAGTCAAAGAAATCATATAACCTCCAATAAACTTAGTAGTTAATAAATTAGGCATTTTTCTTTTTACTATTAAATATAACCCAAGTATTAACAAAATTATTAAAAAAGGTGCATAACAAATCCCTGTTAAAAAGACAGCAAAACTTCTAAAGAAATTACCTGCTCTACCATAACCTAAAATACCTATCACGCAAATAAGTACAATTAAAACACCAAGTATTTCTTCAGAATATTCAAATTTTTCTTTTTCTTTCTTTTGTTTTTTCTTAGCCATATTTATACTCCCTTTACACTAACAATTATACCATTTAGCCATTTTATTGTAAAGAAAAAGAAATATAGTTTGTAAAGTTTATCTATTATCAAAATAAAAGATAATACTCTAAATATTATCTCTTTATAAAATATTCTTGATACCAAACCAAAAAAGTATAAATAGTCCATATTTTCCTACTATTATCTCTTTTTCCAGCCCTATGATCATCTAATAACTTAATTATCTTTTTCGGTTTAAAGAAATATTCACTTTCTAAAAATATATTTTTTACTTCTTGATAAACATCATCTTCTTTTAACCATTCACGAATAGGAACAGGAAAACCTAACTTTTTCTTATCAGCAACCTTATCAGCTAATTCCTCTTTTGCAACTTTTCTAAAAGCATATTTTGTTTCATTACCAACAATTTTATATTTACTAGGTAATTTACTAGCATACTCTATAACTTCCCTATCCAAGTATGGCACCCTAACCTCTAAAGAATTAGCCATACTCATTTTATCAGCCTTTAACAATATATCATAAATTAACCAAAAATTAAAATCTATATATTGCATTTTAGTAACAACATCTAAATCAGATACTTTATCATAATAAGGCTTAGTAAAATCCTTATATGTCTTATTACCATAATTAAAATTAACTATCTTCTTAGCATCATTAGGTTCAAAAATAAATGCATTACCTATATATCTATCTTCTATTTTTTTACTCCTACGATATAAAAAATTAAAACCTGTATAATTTCTAAAAGGATATACCAAAATACCAATACACTTTCTTACAAAATATGGTATTTTATTATACCAAGAAACAGAATATGGTTCATGATAAATATTATATCCGCCAAAAATTTCATCAGCACCCTCACCAGATAAGCAAACCTTTACATGTTTACTAGCTGTTTTTGATAAAAAATATAACATAACAGCCGAAGCATCAGCCAAAGGTTCATCCATATAGTATTGTACATTAGAAAATTCTTTAAAATATTCTTCTTTACTTATTTTTTTACTAACATTACTAACATTAATCTTATCAGAAAATTCCTTAGCATAATCTATTTCACTATATTTCTTATTATCATATCCTACAGTAAAAGTCTTATCAACAGAACTAAGTTTAGCAATCAAAGAAGAATCTACCCCACTAGATAAGAAACTCCCCACTTCAACATCACTAACTTTATGTGCCAAAACAGAATTATCAATTACTTCTCTAATTCCACCAACCCATTCTTCCAAACTTTTATCATCATTAGGTTCTAACTTAACCTCATAATATTTCTTAATTTCTAATTCTTTATCTTTATATATAAAATAATGTCCTGGTAATAATTTATATGTATTTTTAAAGAAAGTATCCTCTCCAATACTACACTGAAAAGTTAAATACTGACTTAACATATCTTTATTTAATTCTTTCTTAAAATTAGGACTACCTAAAAAAGATTTAATTTCTGAACCAAACAAAAAATTCTCATTATCATAATAGTAATAAAATGGCTTAATACCATAAAAATCTCTTGCCCCAAAAAGACTTTTTTCTTTTATATCATATATTACAAAAGCAAACATCCCCCTTAACTTATTCAAAATATCTTCTTTATATTCTTCATAACCATGAAGTATAACCTCTGTATCCGTATTAGTACTAAATTTATGTCCCTTACTTTTAAGTTCTTCTCTTATTTCTTTATAATTATAAATCTCTCCATTAAATACTATAACTTTATCTTTATCTTCATTAAATATAGGTTGACTTCCCTTATCTAAATCAATAATTGATAATCTTCTAAAACCAAGAGCTATATTATTATCAACATAATAACCATCAGAATCAGGTCCACGATGCTTTATAATATCAGCCATATCTCTAATAATTTTCTTTTTATTCTTACTATCATCACAAAATCCTACAAATCCACACATATTAACATCTCCTTTATACTACATATATTATTTACTAACTAACTCTAAAGCCTTATTCAATTGATTATCATTTTCAAAAACAGGATTATTTAAATATTCTGAAGATAACTCAACATAATTAGTAGGAATAACACCTTCTTCATTAATCCAATTACCAAGTGGAGTCAACCATTTCTCAATCGTATACTTTATCATACTACCATCACTTAGTACCAATGTTTGTTGTACAGTACCCTTACCATAAGAATTAGTACCAACAACATAACCATTATAACTTTCTTTTATTGAAGAAGCCAATATTTCTGAAGCAGAAGCCGAATTTTTATCTATCAATACAGCTACAGGATAATCTCTACTTTCCTTGGTTTTATCTTTTCTAACAGTCACTTTATCATTTACTTCCAATTTATAAATAATATCACCTTTCTTAAGAAAATAACTTGCAATATCAGTAACAGTAGTCAAATATCCACCAGAATTCCCTCTAACATCAATTACAAGACCACTAATTCCTTCCTTTTCTAATTTAACAAGTTCTTTATTAAATTGTTCTGAAGCTACAGAAGAAAATATCGATAAACTAATATACCCTATTTTCTTATCATTATGATTAATAACCTTACCAGAAACAACAGGTAATTCAACCATATCTTTAACAATAGTAATATCTAAATTTTCTTCTCCTCTTTTAACTAATAATTTTACTTCCTTATTTCCATCATTCTTAACAATACTAGCAATATCATTAACAGACATATCCTTAGTATCTTTATCATCTAACTTCAAAATAATATCTCCATCTTTAAGACCTGCTCTATACGAAGGACTATCTTCAAAAACCTTATATATTACTAAATCATTTTCACTCTTCATAATAAGAGCTCCAATACCCATATATTTACCATTAACAGTCTCATTAAAATTATCTGTAACATCTTTATCACTATAGCTTGTATATTCATCCCCTATAGAACTAACCATACCATTAATTGCAGACTCAACCAACTTGTCTTTATCAACTTCCTTATAATAATTATTTACAATAGCATCATATGCATCAACAAATTTAGCAAGTTCCTTTGATAAAACAAAATAGTTTTTTCCTTTATTTAAAATAGTTAAAACAGAAAAACACGCTAAAACTCCAAGTAACAAAGAAAAAATAGTAATTGAAAAAACCTCATCAAAAGAATAACTTTCTTTTTCTTTTGAAAAAATTCCTATCTTTTTTTTCTTATCTTTTTTCTTTTTTCTATTATCTATATTATTTTTAACATTTTCTTCCTTATTATTTATTATTTTTTTCATATACCACCACAATTCTAAGTTTAACACAATATCATCTATTTAACAATTAAAGAAACATATTTTCCTCTGTATTTTACATACTTTTAAAATAATCATTCATACTAATAAAGGTGAATATAATGGATAAGATTATTAAATTATTAAAAAAAGACACTAACAATCTAGAAAATATTATATATAGAAAAAAATATATTGGACTAACAAAAATATTCATAATATATAATGAAACCCTTGTATCTAGTGATAAAGTTAGTGATTTTATCATAAGAAGTCTAGATAACATAACTCCTTTTTTCGTATATCATAAAATAATTAATAATATAGATAATTTTAAATATAAAGTATTAAGAAATTATAATGAAATAGATTTTTATTTAAATAGTGGTTTTACCATACTATTAATTGGTAAACACTATATTGCCTTAGAAACAAAAAAAGACATAACAAGAAGCATAACATCACCAAATACAGAAAATGTCATTAGAGGTCCTTCTGATGCATTCACAGAAAACATAGAAATAAATATTGGATTAATAAAAAGAAGAATAAAAAACAATAATCTTTGGATAAAAAATTATAATATCGGACTATATACCAAAACAAATATATCACTAATATATATAAATACCATTGTAAAAGAAGAATTAATTAATATGATAGATGATAGGTTAAACAAAATAAATATTGATGGTATATTATCATCAGGAATAATAAAAAATTTAATAGAAAAAGAAAATAAAAGTATATTTCCAATTATTATGTCTACAGAAAGACCCTATATGGCATGTAAATATTTACTTAACGGAAATGCCGTTATACTCGTAGATAATGACCCATTTGCACTAATATTACCAATATCTCTTAATGATTTCTTTTTTTCAGAAGAAGACGAATATTCAGGAAGTATAAATACTAGTTTTTCAAGAATAATACGATATATATGCTTTATTATATCGTTAATAACTCCAGCATTATATATAGCCATAACCACCTACAATCAAGAAATAATACCAACTCCACTCCTACTGAGTATAGCAGGGCAAAGAGAAAATGTCCCCTTTTCTGCTTTTATAGAAGCAATACTAATGATATTTTCTTTTGATATATTAAGAGAAAGTGATTTAAAAATGCCTAATTTTGCTAACAGTTCTCTATCCATTGTTGGTGCTCTAATATTAGGAGACGCTGCTGTATCAGCCGGAATAGTATCCCCAATTATGATTATTGTCGTAGCCATAACATCCATATCATCATTAGCTTTTTCTGAACCAGAACTAATAAACTCTTTAAGATGGTATAGACTTATCTTTATGTTAGGAGCCAGCTTCTTTGGAATATATGGACTAGTTCTTGTAGGATTATATTTTCTAATAACAATAATTAGCACAAAATCATTTACTCTACCTTATCTATCCCCTTTTGCCCCAATTAACATAAGTCAATTAAAAGACAGCATTATATCTTATCCAATAAAGAAAAGAAAAAAAAGAAATAATTACTTATCAAACAATATAGTAAAAAATAAAACGGAGGAATAAATGAAAAAATATATTTTATTAATTTTTATACTCTTCACCCTAACAGGTTGCTATAGTTATAAAGAATTAAACACCATTGCAATAACATCAGCTATAGAAGTAGATAAACAAAATGATGAATTTATATTAAGAATACAAGTTATGAATCCCCAAGACTTAAAAGAAGGAAACAGCAAAAGCGAAGCACCATTCCTTATATATGAAGGAAAAGATAAAACCATAATGAATGCAGCACATAAAACAGAAACTGTATCATCAAGACTACCATATCTATATCATATGCAAATATTACTATTAAAAGAAAATGTACTATACAATGATTTAGATAAAATTCTTGACTTTCTCATAAGAGATCAAAATATACGAAATGACTTCTATATTATAATTGAAAAAAATAACGATGATTTAATTTCTTTAACAACACCAATAGTAAGTATCTCAGCCAACTCTATAAAAGAAACATTAATTACCAATAGCAAATATTATAGTACAACTCTTTTGGTAGAATTTAAAGAATTAATCTCTAATTATTTAAATCCCAACATAGAACTAGTATTACCTTCCATAGAAATAATTGATAATACAAATGAAGATAACGAAATAAGTAATACCGAAAAAACATCCAATTTTGCTAAATACAAATTATCTACTCTAGGAATATTTAAACAAAATAAATTTATAGGTTACCTAACAGAAGAAGAAAGTGTAGCTTATAACTTTATCAGTGGAAAAATAAATAATTATATCCTACAATATCAATGTAATAATGATAAATATATTGCTCTAGACATAGTAAGTAACAAAACAAGCATTGAATTAGATAACAAAAAAATCATAATAAAAATCAATTCAAAAGCAAATATAAATCAAGTAGATTGTAATATCAATATAAAAGATAACAAAGTAATAAAAGAAATGGAAAATAAAGCCAATAAAGAACTATATAATCAAATAAATACCTCTCTTACTAACATAATAACAAAGTATAATAGTGATATATTCGGTTTTAAAGATATCTATTATAAAAAAAATTACAAATATTACAAAGAAATAAAAGATAATTATTATGAACATTTTAAAAATTTAGATATAGATATAAAAACAAACGTCAAAATCATATCAGAAGGTAATACTGTGGAGGGTATAAATGAAAAAAATTAAGCCATTAGAATTTGCCTGTTTTATCCCTTTTTGTATAATAGGTATACTTATAGGTATCAATACCCAAAGAACATTTAATATAGCCAAAGAAGACGCATATATTTCTATAATTTTAACTATTATCTTAGGAATTATCCCCATAATCTTATTTTCTTATATCCATAATTATGAAAAAGATTTAAAAATTAATAATAAAATTGAAAAATTATACGGAAAATATCTAGGTACATTTATAAATATATTAATTATAATTATTTTCATTGTAGTTAGTATAGTACTCCTATACGACATTAGCAACTTCATATCTTCCCAATATTTATACAGAACACCAATTTCCATAATAGCCTTACTTCTTATAATTACAACAATATATAACGTAAACAAAGGAATAGAAAACATGTCAAGAATTACTATAATTATATTCTTTATAAATATTATTTTATTAATAAGTGGATATGGAACATTATTAACAAAAATAGACACCAGTAATTTCTTTCCAATATTAAAAAATGGTATAAAAAATCCACTTATAAGTAGTCTATACTCAGCATCCTGTTCCATATTACCATTATATTTATTATTAATAATACCAAAGAACAACATAAAAAATCAAAATAAAACAAAATTATATGTAATATTATTTTATATTATATCTACAATAATTTCACTCATAATGATAATTTCCACCCTAGGAACCCTAGGAATATACTTATGTAAACTATATGAATATCCAACATATATAGCCCTTAAAAGCGTATCTATCCTTAGTATATTAGAAAGAACAGAAAACATATTATCAATGCAATGGGCAATGGCATATTTTATAATATTATCATACATAATATACTATATATCAGAAAATATAACCGATCACATAAAAATAAAAAAAGAATATATAATTAATATTATTGGTATAATTATCTTTATATTATCCATAATTTCATTTAAAAACAACATTATATTTAACAACTTCACAAGTAAATATTTGCCTATAATTACTTTACCAATATTAATAATAAGTATAATAACATCAATTTTAATTTTTATAAAAAAAAGAATATGATATAATTAATATGGTGATATTATGATAAGAAGAAAAGCTATACTTATGATACATGGTTTTGTTGGTGGAAACTATGATTATGGAGATTTAATTAATGAATTAGAATTAGTAAAAAATTTTGATGTATTTACATATACCCTACCCGGTCACGAAAAACTTATTGTCAAAAACGTAAAACAAAAAGATTGGATAAAAGAAAGTGAAAGACAAATAGATATACTCATTCAAAATAAATATAAAAACATATATGTAATAGGTCACAGTATGGGTGGAGTATTAGCCACATACTTAGCATATAAATATCCAAAATACGTAAAAAAACTAGTATTAGTAGCACCAGCATTTAAATATTGCTGCTTTGATAATGATAAGTTAGACATTATGAAAAGTATTCAAAAACTACCGCAGATTTTAAATAGTCTACCCCACGACGAAGTCGTTGAAAGATTAATAAAAACCCCTATACCCACAATAATTGAATTTACCAATCTAGTAAAAGAAAATAGTAACCTATTTGACAAAATAAATTGTCCAACTTTAATTATTCATGGAAAAGAAGACTTACTTGTTCCTAAAGATAGTACCGAGTTAGTATACAATAATATCAGTTCTAAATCTGTCAAATTAGTTAACATTTCCAAAGTTAATCATAATTGTTTTACAGGAAAAAGAAAAGAAGAAGTAAATAGTATTATTATAAACTATTTAAAACACACACCAAAAAGAAAAAAAGAAATTACAGATATTTAATGTAATTCCTCACAAACACCAGGATCAGGTTTATAAAAACAATGATTTTTATATCTACCAGCAAATTCTTGATCCCACCAAGAACTAGAACAAGAACTTCCACTACTTGGAGCATAAAACCATAAAGCATTGGTAGCAGGGTAATAATATTCTCCTCGAATAACCCTCATAGCAAGGCTTTTTTCTTTTTCTGTAGGATTTCCATAGAATAAATTACTCTTTGTACCAGAAAAACCACCTGGACTTTGAAAAATCATATCATATATAGTAGTAATATTTTTAAAAGTCAAACAATTAGCAATAACCCTGTTAATACCAACATTACCAACCATAAGCATACCAAGATTACCTTCACCCAAAGCCTCAGCCCTCATCAGTCTTGCCAATAATTCCAATTCTTTTTGATTATACTTAACAACCATTTCATCACCAATAAATTATATGAAATATATTAAAAAATAATAACAAAAGAAAACCCACATAACTATTAAGCATGTGAGTATTAATCAATCTGGGACGGATGGTGGGAATCGAACCCACGAATAATGGAACCACAATCCACCGTGTTAACCACTTCACCACATCCGCCATAACAGTACCTAATATACCATAGAGAATAACTTTTGTCAACAGTCAAAACTTGAGTTTTTTTATTTAAAAGAAAAAATAACACTATGGTTATTTTATCAAATTATTAAAGTATTTATCAATTTCTTTTACTCTTGACTTAAATATACACATATCTACAACATTAGATATAGAATATACAATAAGAAGAATACCAATAAGTGTTGTAAGTACAATAATAGTTCCTGCAAGATTGATTATAAGAATAATACCACATATAATCATCAAAATAGAACTTATTAATGACATCACAAAACTACTACCCATATCTTTAATTATAAATGAAATTCTTAAAGAAAAAATACCACTTATAACAAAGAATATACCTAAAGTTATTGGAATAATACTTTCAAAAATACCAGGATTTAAGAAAATACATATACCAAATAAAAATGATAGAATACTTGTACTCATCTGAAAAAAGAAAAAAATAGGATTAATAGTAAAACTATCTATAAAATTATATACACCATAAACTATCATAATAGAACCAATAACATAAGCAAAAGTATCAAGTGACGCTTTAGGCCAAACAATAAGTAATAAGCCTACTATCATAAACAAAATAGACAACACTATTGATAAATTTATATATTGATTTATTTTCTTAATCATTTCTACCATCCTTTCTAAAAATATTATAACAAAAAAATCAAGAAAATACAACAATATTAAAAAACTAAATTTTTGACAGAAAAAAGATACATTTTCTTAAAAAGGTATCTTTTATTAATTAATTTTATTTAAAATATCCCTAGCAGCAATAAGACCTGTAGCAGCTGCTGCCACTATATTACCAGCCTTACCAGCACCATCTCCAACAAAATATATATTATCATTTAAAAGTTTCATATTATTATCAGTTTCAATTTCATTTGAGAAAAATTTTATTTCTGGACCATACAACAAAGTATCATCATTTGAAATACCAGGAATAATCTTATTTAATGTCTCCAAACCCTCAAGTATATCTGTTATTATTCTATGTGGCATAACCAAAGCAAGATCACCTGCAACACAATCCTTTAATGTAGGTTCTATAAAACCTTTATTAATTCTGTGCCAATCACTTCTTCTTCCTTGTTTTAAATCTTTTAATGTTTGAATTATAGGTTTACCATCACCAAGAACATTAGCAATTCTAGCAATAGACTCCCCATAAAGTCTAGTATCAGTCACAGGCTCCGTCAAATTTATTTTAGCTATAAAAGCAAAATTTGAATTATTAGATTTTGTTTCCTTGTTTGAGTATCCATTCACACAAATATAACCTTCATAATTTTCCTTAGCAACAAAACCACCAGGATTAGTACAAAATGTTCTTACCTCATCACCATATGTATCACTCTTTATAAATATTGTAGGCTCATATAGCTTAGAACAAATATCTTCCATAATTTCTTTTCTAACCTCTACCCTAACACCAACTTCAATACTTTGTGATACATAAGGTATTTTATGCTTATCAGAATATTCTTGTACCCATTTAGCACCAGTTCTACCAGGAGCTATAACCACATATCTAGATAAAATACTCTCTTCCTTACCACCTTTATGATAAATAAGCTTATAATTTCCATCTTCTTCCCTAGAAATATCTTCTATATTTATCATTTCTAATGTATCTACATTTTGTTCTCTTAAAAATCTAGTAAATTCAATTATACATTGTGGCAATTTATCAGAACCAATATGTTTATTTTTTATTATTAGTAATCTACCACCAGCTTTTGCTACTTCTTTCTTAAATTCTAAAGCCTCATCCATATTCTTAGGATATGTCTTAGCATCCATACCAAATTTATTAAATATCTCTTCACAATCATCAATCAACTTATAAGCTTCTGTTTCAGACACATATTTAAATAAATCTGATTTACCTAATTTAGGTATAAAATTTAACTTTCCATCAGAAAAAGTACCTGCTCCACCATATCCAGATAATATATTACATGGTGTACAATTTATACATGAACCACCATTTACAGTTATAGGACATACCCTTTTATCAGCAAACTTTCCTCTATCTAATATTGCAATTTTTAAATTTTTATTTTTTGAAACTAATTCATATGCTGCAAATAAACCAGCAGGACCAGCTCCAACTATAACTACATCATACATACTGCACCTTTTATATAACTATTGTTATATCCTTTCATAACTAATTTTACTAAATTTATAAATAAAAGTCTAGTATAGAAATTATTATCTAAAATAAAAACTTCCTTTTGGAAGATTCTATTTAATATATTCATCAAGTATATCATTTAAATTTTCTTTTTTAATTGGTTTTAATAAATAATAATTATATCCTATTTTTTTATATTCATTATTATATTCAACATCATTATTCTTTGTTAATAATATAATTGGCGTATTAAAATTTCTTTCATTATGTAATTTTTTAATTAACTCTGTTGAAGAAATAATATTCATATTTTCTTCTAAAAATATTAAATCATATTGTTCCTTACTTCTTATTTTATTTAAACAATCTTTACTAGTTAATGATAAATCTAATTGTATATTAGTGTCTTTTAATAATTTTTCTATTATTTTATATGTCGTATCAACATTATCTACAACTAATATTTTTTTATTATTAAATACATTAGAGTATTTATTAACAATATTATCTTCTTCATATATTTTTTGATCAAGTATTATTTTAAACGTATTTTTATTTGGATTTGACAATACAGACATAGTACCATTTAATAATATAGCTAATTTATATGATTTATATAATTCTTTATTATCTTTTGTAATTGTATTAATATTATTATTAGTACTTGAGTCTTCAACAGAAATCATTAATCTACAAACATCATTTTTAATTATAGTATTAACATTTAATTCTATATAACCATGTAGAGTTTCAGATAAAGCATAGTCTAAAACATTATTTAATAATTCTTTAAAATTTATTTTATCACCATATAAAAATTCAGGTAATGAATGTTCTATATTGATATTGAAAGATAATCCCTTATTTTCAATTTTATTACTATATATATTAATTATTTCTTTAAATAAATTTTTAATATTATATTTATTATTATATATCTTAATATCATTAGTAATATCAACATCCAATATATCATTAGTTACTATTTTAAAATTATTAGTATATTCTTTTATTTTTCTAGCTGCTTCCTTATTATCAGTAATAGAATCACTATTTAAAATATAATCTGTTTCATCATTAACTTTTTTTGTAATTTCTCTAATTTCCTGTGTCATATTATATATAAATAAATTTTTTTCATCATTAGCACTATCTGATATTTCCTTTGATTTATATACTTCTGTTAAAAGTTTAACATCAGGATTTTCTATCGAAAAATACATTATCACTGTAATAAAAGTTTCTAAAAATGTAATCAATAAAAGACCAGGATGCAATTTTTGAATAATAACCACAATAATACAGAAAACAATAAATAATACTATTGGTATACATTTTTTTGATTTCAATATTTGATAATTTTTAAAAATAAGAAATATCCAATATAACATAAGTATGGCTGTTATTACATATACAAAATTTGCTGACGGACCATAGGAATAAATAATTTTATTTTCATTATGATAATATAATGGTAAATAATATATTATTAAAGCAAAAATTATATATGATATTATTAGATATACATATTTTGTGCTTTTTTTAATACTTTTTGTAGATTTATCATCTTTTCTTGTTATGACATAAATATATACAGTAAATAATATTGACCAAGTAATATATAATAATAATAAAGTCTTAGAAACAAAATTATTTATTGCCGGTATTTTTTCATTAATTGATATTGTTCCATAACAAATTATTGCAGTAACAACAGTAAGAAAGTTTGAAATAATCATATACGAATATATTTTCGTCTCTGATGTATTAACTTTATCTCTATTAAAATAAATAATAACAAGCATAATACTATAAAATAAACTTGCAATTGTAAAAAAATTGTTTGACATTATTTTCACCTCTTATTTTAACATAATATAACATAAAAAAACAAAAAAGTCATTACCTTTTTGTTTTAAATATACGTTTTAAAGTTTTTGTAGATTTTTTCTTTTGTTCTAAAACTTGTCCTTCTAATATAAAGAAACTTTCTCTATCATCTTCATTAATTTCAAGATCTTTTATTAATTGATTAACTACTATTTGTAATTTATCATAATCGACTTTGTTATTTGCTGTATATGGAATATTAGTTATTATATAATATTTAACTCTATCTCTTGGTTGTAATTTTTCACAACACATTTTATCTATAATAGTTAGTAATTCATCATCAGTCATATTACTATCATTATTTCTTTCAATACATAATCCAGCATAACTTCCATGCGGATAATTGGTACTTTTAACTCCAACAACAACAGCTGATTTTACTTGAACATAACTATTAGCTATTGTTTCAATGTATTCTCCAGGAATATTATGTCCGTCAGGTCGCACTACAATTCTTTTTGCCCTTCCTTCAAAAAATATATATCCATCGCTATCTACCCAAGCTAAATCTCCTGTTTTTATCCATTTTGTTCCTTCATTATCGGTTAAGATAGTTTCCTCAGTTAATTCAGGTCTTTTATAGTATCCTTTCATTCTTGAAGGTGAACTGAAAAATAACATACCTTTCTGATTGACAGCTAAGCCATTAGCATTTATATCATAGATATTATCTTCATTATATGGTAATATTTTTATAACATTCTTTGATAATGGAATTCCAGCACTGCCCAATTTTATAGGTGCATTTTCCTTAGTAAAAGTCCCACAAGATGCTATTTCAGTCATTCCCCATCCAACCATTATATCTATATTATATCCTTTATCTTCAAATTGTGTTATAGCCTTTTTCTGTAGTTCTGAATTAAGACTATCTCCACCAACAATTATTTTTCTAATACACGACATATCTTCTTTTGTCTCCATAATATATGTTAAAAAATTAGGTACTCCCATAATCACTTGAGGTTGATACTTTTTAATCAAATCTATTAACATATCTGGACATTTTTGAATTGAAAAATTAGGAATTACTTGTAAATTTTGATTTTGACATAGCATTACATGAATACCTACCACTAGTCCATAAGCAATAAAAGGTGGCATAATAAGTAAAAATCTATCCCCAGGAGCTGAAATATATACTTGTTTTTGTGAATAGACAAGAGAATTAAATGATTTGTTACTTAACATTACACCTTTTGGGCTTCCTGTAGAACCGCTTGTATATTCGATAGCAGCAATAGCATCTTCATCATATGTTACAGTAGTTGATTTACCATTACTATCATTCAAAAAATCATTCCATGTTCTAAATCTTGTATTTTTTGTTAACATTTTTAATTTTGATAATATTGGTTTATAAACATTAATAACTCTACCTAATTTAACTTTATTAGATTCACTATTAGCTGAATTTAAAGGTGAAATAGATATTATTTGTTCTAAATTTGTTTCATCTGATATAGATATCACTTTATCGTTAAAAGCATCTACTACAACAGCTATTTTAGCTTTTGAATCCTGTAAATATTGAGAAATTAAATTTTTATTTACTCTTGGGTCAATAACTTGAACAGTTGCCCCAATTTTAGATAAAGCATAAATTGTACAAAGTGTTTCAGGTAATGATACTGATAATAACGCAACAACATCTCCTTTTTTAACGTTGTTTTGTTCAAACGCTGAAGCTGTTTCATTAATGTTTTCTATAAAATCTTTGTAAGTCACATGATTACCTAAATAAGTACTACTTTCGCAATCTAAGTTATTTTGTGTATAATAAATTAAATCTTCATACATAGTTCTATATACTATTGGATTAGCTAATTCTTCAACAGTATAATATTTTATCCATGGTCTTGATTTTTCTACACTAGATTCTAATGGTCCATATAAAATTCCATCATAAAATTGTTTAAGATATACATTTCTTTCACTATCTTTTATTTCTATATTCATTTTAATTTTCCCCCAACGTGTATTAGAATAACATAAATACGAAAAAATGTCAAAAATACCACTAATTTTAGTGATATTTTATTCAATAAAACCATTGCTTTTTAATTTAGCAATTATTTTTTCCTCAGATACACTACCATCTAATCTATTAGCAGCAGTTTTTTCAGTACCATTAAATATAAATACTGTCGTAGGTGTTCCATCATAACTAATAATATTCTTAAGTCCTTGTCTTTCTTCATCATTTAATAAATTAACTTCTATGTAATATGTATATAACTTATATTTTTTTGAAACCTTATTTAATTTAGGTTTAAAATCCATACAATGTTCACAAGTTGTTTGACTTAATAGAAGTACAAAATCTTCCTTATTATTAATCTTCTCCATTAATTTATCATATTTTATTTCTATCAAATATTGTTTTTGATCTTTTATATTAAGTATTATTAAAACTATTAAAGCAATTACACATATACTTACTAAAATAATTAATTTTATTTTACTATCTTTCTTCACAACAATCACCTACAAATATAATAACACTTTATCTATTTATTGTAAATCTTTTTATATTCTTCTAATGTCAAATCATTTTCATATAAATAAGTAGCTAAACTACCAACATATCTATAATGCCATGGTTCATAATTATATCCCGTAATATCTTCTTTTCCCTTAGGATACCTCAAAATAAATCCATATTTATGTGCATTATTAATAAGCCAATCACTCTCTTTAATAGAAGTAATATCGTGTTCTATATAACATAACCCATCCTTATATACACATATATCAACAGCAAGTCCCGTCTGATGTTCAGAAAAACCAGGTTTAGCCACACTCCTAAATGTATATGCATACCCCTTTTCTTTTAAAAGTCTATTATATAGTTTTTCTTGATAAAAATAATCCCTATATCCACTCATTATATCTATTTCTAAACCATTCTTTAAAGCATCTTCTCTCATATTGTTAAAATTTATTAAAACTATTTCATCTATCAAAATATTATCTTTATATTTACTCTTAGTATCAACAAGTCTACTTGGAACATATGTCTTATTTAAACCATTTTCCTTATTAACCAAAATATGATAATCCATACATCACCTACATTATTATATGCAAATATAAAATAATGTTATACTTTTGATAAATTCTTATGTGTCTTCATTATCTTTTTAATACCATATGGATGAGCAAAAGCAATAACTGCTATAATACCATCAATTTTAACTATAATTCCTTCACCAAATTCCGTATGTTTTACATGATCACCAACAGAATAATCATCACCACTCTTTTTATACATTTCTTCTTTATTAACAATTTTTGTAACTTTATTAAATAAAGTTTCCCTATTATTTATAACTTCAAGATAATCAGGATCTATTTCATCCATAAATCTACTAGGTAAATTATGTTGTACATTTCCAAATAACATTCTCTTCTTAGCATTTAATAACCATAAATTTTTCTTAGCTCTCGTAATAGCAACATAGCATAGTCTTCTCTCTTCTTCAATAGCATCCCTTGTTCCTTCATTTATAGAATTATAATGAGGAAATATTTCTTCTTCCATACCCGTTACAAAAACATTATCAAATTCTAATCCTTTCACAGAATGAATTGTCATTAAACTAACTCTATTATCTTCATCTTTATATTCTTCAACATCACTAACTAAAGATATTTCAGCCAAGAAATCTTCTAAGTTCAAAACACCATACTCTTCCTCATAGTTTTTAGTTATTGACTTAAATTCTTCTAAGTTTTCTAATCTTATTTCACCATCTAAAGTTTTATCTCCAAACTCTTCTTTCATACCACTTTTATCAAGAACCATATCTACTATTTGTGTAAGTGTTAAATTTTGAGCCAATTCTTGCATCTCTAATATCAAATTCTTAAACTTTAATTCCTTCCCTTCACTTATAGCGTCAAATAAACTAATATTTTCATTATTAGCCTTTTCACTTAAAGCATCAATAGTCTTATCACCAATTCCCCTTTTTGGAGTATTTATTACTCTCAATAAACTAACATCATCTAAAGGATTATTAATAAGTCTAAGATAACATAATAAATCTTTAATTTCTTTTCTATTATAAAAGTAAAAACTACCAACAATTCTATAAGGTATACCATTTTTTAACATTTCTTCCTCAAGAATTCTTGATTGAGCATTAGTTCTATATAATATAGCAATATCTTCATACCTAACACCACCATTATGTAATTCATTTATCTTACTAGATACATAACTACATTCATCTTTATCAGTTTCTACTTTAACATATTTTACCTTTTCACCAATACCATTATTACTCTTTAAATTCTTATCTTTCCTATCTTTATTATGCTTAATAACACTATTAGCAGCATCCAATATATTCTTAGTAGACCTATAATTCTCTTCCAATAATATAACTTCACAATCCTTATAATCTTTTTCAAAATTTAAAATATTTTTATAATTAGCCCCCCTAAAAGCATAAATAGACTGATCATTATCACCAACCACAAATATATTTCTATGTTTTTGACATAACAACTTACTAAGCATATACTGAGCTTCATTCGTATCTTGATACTCATCTATTAATACATATTTATATTTATCTTGATAATATTCTAAAATATCTTTATGTTCCCTAAACAATTTAATAGGTAACACCAATAAATCATCAAAATCAACCGAATTATTTACCTTTAATTTATTTAAATATTTCTTATATATTAAAAGAATATTATTATCATATTCCATCTTAGAAAAACTATCTATATCTATCAATTCATTCTTAGCACTACTAATTTTACTCTTTATTTCTCTAGCATTATAAAACTTAGGATTTAAATTTAACTCCTTAATTATTTTCTTTATTACAGTCAAAGAATCATCTGAATCTAATATATTAAAATTTTTACTATAACCAAGTACACCATAATTCTCCTTAAGTAGTTTTAATCCAAAAGAATGAAATGTTGATATCTGTATATCATAAGCCAATTTACCTAATATCTTAACTTCTCTCTCTCTCATTTCCTTAGAAGCCTTATTTGTAAAAGTTATTGCCAATATATTATCTTCACTAACACCATTTTCTATTAAATAAGCAATCCTATTTGTTAAAACTTTAGTCTTACCAGAACCAGCCCCTGCTAAAACTAACATAGGACCATTAATATGTGTTACTGCTCTATATTGTTCTTTATTTAAATTACTCAAGTCTATCATTCATACATCACCCATTATCAAATATAACACAGAATAAAATTATCCACAACCAGATTTAATTACCAATTAACAAAAATATCTATATATAACATCCAAAATATTGTAAATAAATACCCTTTTTGATATAATTAGTCCACATGAAATTATTATAAAAAGAATTATATTATCAATAATAGCCATAATAAAAAAGAAAGAAGTGATTATATGTTTAACCTAGTATCAAAATATAAACCAACAGGAGATCAACCAGAAGCTATAAAAGAATTAGTAGACGGTATTAATAAAGGAAAAAAAAGTCAAGTATTAATGGGTGTTACCGGATCTGGAAAAACATTTACAATGGCTAATGTTATTGCTAGCGTTAACAAACCAACCCTAGTACTAGCTCACAACAAAACATTAGCAGGACAACTATATGGCGAATTTAAAGAATTTTTTCCTAATAATGCTGTTGAATATTTTGTTAGTTATTATGATTATTATCAACCAGAAGCATACGTACCACAAACAGATTCATATATTGAAAAAGATGCCAAAATAAATGACGAAATAGATGAACTAAGACATAAAGCAACTGCATCACTATTATCAAGAAAAGATGTAATAGTAATAGCATCTGTTTCATGTATATATGGTATTGGAGAAGTAGAAGATTATAAAAATAAAATGTTAACATTAACAAAAGGACAAACCATAGAAAGAGATGATGTTTTAAAAAAACTAGTAGAAATGTTATACGAAAGAAGTATGTATGACTTATCGAGAGGAACATTCAGAGTAAAAGGAGATATTATAGAAATAATTCCTGCTAATGAACATACTCATGGCATTTTAATAGAGTTTTTTGGAGACGTCATTGAAAGAATATGTACCATAGATACCGTAACTGGAGCTATAATAAACGAAAAACAAAGTATATCTATTTTTCCAGCATCACACTTTGTAACAAATGATGACAAATTAAAAATATCCATTGAAAGAATTCTAAAAGAATTAGATGAAAGATGCCTATACTTCAAAGAACACAATAAACTTATTGAAGAACAAAGAATTAGAGAAAGAACAAAATATGACATGGAAATGCTATCCGAAACTGGATTTTGTCGTGGTATAGAAAACTATTCAAGACACATATCATTAAGAGAAGAAGGAGAAACCCCAACAACATTAATCGATTTCTTTCCAAAAGACTTTCTCCTTATCGTAGATGAATCTCACGTTACCATTCCACAAGTAAGAGGAATGTATAATGGAGATAGAGCAAGAAAACAAAATCTTGTGGATTATGGATTTAGACTGCCAAGTGCCCTAGATAATAGACCACTAAAATTTGAAGAATTTGAAAAAAAATTAAATCAAACAATTTACGTATCAGCAACTCCAGGCGACTATGAACTTAATCTAGTTAACAAGCAAACTGTAAATCAAATAATAAGACCAACAGGTTTATTAGACCCTATCGTTGAAGTAAGACCTACCAAAAATCAAATTGATAACTTACTAGATGAAATTCACAACAGAATAGACAAAAATGAAAGAGTATTAATTACCACCCTAACTATTAAAATGGCTGAAGAATTAACTAATTATCTTAAAAATATTGATATCAAAGTAGCTTACTTACATAATGAAATAAAAACATTAGAAAGAATGAGAATAATACGTGATTTAAGACTTGGTACTTATGATGTTGTCGTTGGTATAAACTTGTTAAGAGAAGGTATGGATATACCAGAAGTAAGTCTTATTGCTATTATGGATGCAGACAAACAAGGATTCCTAAGAAGTACTAGATCCCTTATACAAACAATAGGTAGATGTGCTAGAAACAGTAGTGGTAAAGTAATAATGTATGCTGATACCATAAGTGACAGTATGCAAGAAGCAATTACAGAAACAAAAAGAAGAAGAGAAATTCAAGAAAAATATAATAAAGAGCATAATATCATTCCAAAAACTATTATAAAAGAAATAAGAGAACTAATATCAAACAAAATAGAAACAAAAGATACCAAAAAGAATAAACTAACAAAGAAAGAAAAAGAAGATATGATTGATAGACTAAAGAAAGAAATGAATGATGCAGCAAAGAAATTAGACTTTGAAAGAGCAACTGAATTAAGAGATATTATATTTGAAATGGAAAGTGAATAATTATTTAGTACTATATTAATATGGTACTTTTTTCTTATATATTTCATAAAATAAACTGAGGAGTGATATAATGTCTATGAAAGAAATAGTTACAAAAGCAATAATAGGAAAAAGTAAAAAAGATTATACCAATACATACACCGTAGAGGTAGAAAAAGACCCTTCAACAGTATTAGGTTGTTGGATTATTAATCATAAATTTCAAGCTAAAGAAGAAGGAAATAAAGTTAGAATAGATGGAAGTTTTGATGTAAATATCTGGTACTCTTATGATAACGACACAAAAACAATTGTAAATAGCAAAACTATTAATTATACAGAATTAGAAGAAGTAAAATTAACAACTGTATCAGATAATACTAACAAAGATATAATTATTCGTGTACTAAAACAACCAACTTGTATAAGTGCTAAAGAAGATGGAAAAACAATTAACCTTGAAGTAGAAAAAACATTAGGAATAGAAATAATCGGAGACGCAAAAGTAAGAATCGCCGAAGTAGAAGGCGAAGAAGAATGGGATAACGTTGAAGAGGAAGAAGAGATAAAAGTTGATCCAGATTACATAAATACAAACGTTATAAAATAATACTTATCATAATGTAGTAATTATTAAATTATTACATTTTTTTCTCATACATGATATAATCATTAAAAGGATGTGACAAATATGCATTTTACAAAAATGGAAGGATTAGGAAATGACTATATAATATTTGATTGTACTAAAGAATTAAAAATAGATAACCCAAATGAACTATCAAAAAAATTAAGTAATAGACACTTTGGTATTGGATCAGATGGTATTATATTAATAAAAAATAGTAATATTGCAGACTATATGATGGATATATATAATAAAGATGGAAGTAGAGCTGAAATGTGTGGAAATGGTATAAGATGTGTAGGAAAATATATCTATGATAAAAAACTAACTACTAAAAATATAATCACAATAGAAACATTAGCAGGCATAAAAGAATTAAAGTTAAATATTAAAAACAATAAAGTAGATACCATCACAGTAGACATGGGAGAACCTATTTTAAATCCCATATTAGTACCATTCATACCACAAGAAAAAAATTCCCAAAATATATCTCTAATAATTAAAAACAAACAATTTCAATTAACATGTTTATCTGTAGGTAATCCTCATGCTGTTACTATAATAAAAAATTTAAAAGATTTTGATGTTAAAACTTATGGAGAACTAATTGAAAAAAACAATCATTTTCCAAATAAAACAAATGTCGAATTTATAGAAATACAAGACAAAAAAAACATAAATATGCGTGTATGGGAAAGAGGAAGTGGAGAAACACTAGCTTGTGGAACTGGAGCATCTGCTGTTTTAGTAGCTTGTGTTTTAAATAATTTAACTGATAATTTAGTTAATATTCACCTACAAGGAGGAACATTAACTATAGAATGGAATAAACAAAATAACCATATCTATATGGAAGGACCAGCAAACATAGTATATGAAGGAATAATATAAGAAAATAATAAACAAACATTGATTTAAAATAAATAATATTCTATAATTATTAAAGATATGGAGGTTACATGAAAAATATTATTACATTAACAGGAAATTTAGCTAGCGGTAAAGGTACTATATCAAAATTACTTCAAGAACGCCTTGGCTATGAAATATATAGAAATGGTGATTATTTTAGAAGCCTTGGAAAACAAATGGGAATGGATGTAACAACATTCAATAAATATGTAGAAGAACATCCTGAAGAACATATTGATGAAAAAATAGAATTTAGCGCCAAAGAATATGCTAAAACACATGATAATTTAATTATTGATGCCAGACTTGGATATTATGTTGTACCAGAATCTTTTAAAGTTTTTGTTAAAGTCGATATAGAAGAAGCTGCAAGAAGGGCTTTTAATGATCAAAATAGAAAAGATACAGAAAATTTTAATACATTAGAAGAACAAAAAAAAGACTTAATAACAAGAAGAAATGTTGAAAGAGAAAGATATTTAAAAACATATAATATTGACATTGATGATTTAAGTCAATTTGATCTAATTGTTGATACCACAAACATAAGTGCTGAAGAAGCTACAAACATCATAATTGAAGAATACCAAAAAAGAAGCTAACGCTTCTTTTAAAATAACTTAATAATATCATTAAATGTTATAAATATAAGTAAACCTATTAATAATAAAAATCCAACAGAATGTATTATATTTTCAACATTTTTAGGTATCTCTTTACCAATAATTTTTTCTATTATCAAGAAAAATATTCTACCACCATCAAATGCTGGTAATGGTAATAAATTTATAAAACCAACATTTACACTCAAATAAGCCGCTAAATATAATATTGCTTCAAATCCCTGTTTAGCTTGAGCACCAACCAAATTGTATATTCCAACTGGACCAGAAAAATCATCTACTCCAACTTTTCCAGTAAACAAACATTTTATTGTTTCCCACATAGTTTGAAACAAAGTACCTGTCTTTTTATACGCATAAACAATAGCATTACCAAATCCCTTCTCTACTTTATAAGATGCACTAATACCAAATTTATACGCTTCATTACCATCCTCATCCTCTATTTTTACAGGAGTTATATCAAAAGTTAATTTTTCCTCTCCTCTTAATACATCAAATTTTAATGTATCACCATAACTAGTTTGCATCTTTAACATTGCAATATCCCAACTATTAACTTTATCACCATTTATCCCAGTGATTAAGTCTCCTTCTCTAAGGCCTGCCTCATACGCCGGATACCCTTCTAAAACATTTCCTACATAAGGAGTTTGTGATATACTACCATATATTAATCCACTAATAAATAATAGTATAAAAGCAAGTAAAAAATTAAAACCTGCACCTGCAACTAAAATTAAAAATTTCTGAATAAAACTTTTATTACACATTTGCCTATCAGCGGGAATAGAATCATCACTTACAACATCCTCCCCAGCAATTTGAACAAATCCTCCTAATGGAACTAATCTCACACAAAACTCTGTTTCTCCACCTTTTCTTTTATGTCCAAACAGTTTTTTACCCATACCAATTGAAAATTCATAAACGTAAGTATTTGATAATTTTGCAAATATAAAATGTCCAAATTCATGTATACCTACAATTAAACTTAATATTAATATAAACCAAACTAAAGTCATTTCATCCTCCTAAAACAAACTAGTAATTAAAGCCATACAAAGTGATACATATATAACACTATCAAATCTATCAAGTATTCCACCATTTCCTGGAATCAAATTTGAAAAGTCCTTCACTCCATAATATCTTTTAATACTACTAAATAATAAATCACCTATTTCACTAATTATAGCAAGTGAAAAAGATAATAAAACTGCATACATTACTGATTCATTTCCAATAACATTGTAATAGTAAACACTACCAACTACTACTCCCATCAACATTCCAATTAAAGAACCCTCTATTGTTTTCTTAGGAGATATAGGAGTAAAAGTATATTTACCTACCAATGATCCACCAATATAAGCATATGTATCCGTAACAAAAGATATTATAAATATATATATACAACTTGCTAAACTAACTTCCCTCAAATAAGCAATATATCCAAAAGCAAATCCTATCAAATAAACTCCACCAAGTAAATATAAACTATCTAAAATATTATATTTTTTACTATCATCATAAAATATTATAGGTATAGTCAAAAGTAGCAAAGGAAATAGTATTAACACAGATAAATCAACTTTATATAATACATTATTTAACACAAGTAATAATACACTTATAATACCAAATATTTTCACAATAATTAACGATTTATCATCACCTTTTATATTAAAAAATTCATTAAATCCAATAACAGCACATATTGCCATAACAAATGCAAAAACCTTACTACTAACAATAAGACTAGATATAAGTATAACAAGCAATACTAATGCACTAATAGTTCTCTTTTTCATATCCACCATTCTTTCTTAAACAATTATACTAAAAATATTAAAAATAATAAAGTATTATATACAAATTAAATTGAAAAATATTTAGTAATATGATAAAATTATGTAGAATAAAGGAGATGTAAATATGAATAATGAACAATTAAACAATAATGTAACAAACAACGGAACTACACCAAATACAACACAAAATGGTAATAACACTCTAAATATGAATTCAACTCAATATGTAAATAATCCAGAACAAGCACAAATAAATAATGTAAATAATGGTGTAAATCAAACTATACTAGGACAAAATAATACTATAGGAACATATAATACAACACAAAATCAACACATTGAAAAACCTGTAGAAAATATAGTTCCTACCCCTATAAATACACCAAACACTATAAACGAAAGTAGTATACCAACAAATAACACATTTACAAATGAAAATATTGGAATAAATAATAACATAAATATACCACCTATCAATAATCAAACTAATACTTCAATCAATATAGAAAATAAAGAAATGCCCACATTAACACCTAACTATAATGCACTAAATAACATAAGCAACTTAGAAAATCCTGAAGAAAGTAAAAGTACAAAGAAAAAGAAAAGTAAAATAGGAATTATATTATTAATAATAATCCTACTACTTGCAATAGGGGCTGGTATTTATTATTATTTCTTTATGTACAATACACCAAAAAAATTACTAACAGAATTCTTAAATACAACTTATACTAAAGCAGAAGAAAAAATAACTAACATAAATGATAATACTAATTATTCAATAAAAACTAATTTACAAACAACTGATACAGAAACAGCAAAAATATTTAATGTAATAAATAGTCTTACAATAAATGGAAAAGCTAGTATAAATACAAATACTAACACTATAATATCAAACATAAATATTTTATATGAAGAAGAAAGTATTCTAGATATAGATGCAATATTAAAAAACAACAATTTTTATTTAAAACCAAATGATTTATATGATAAATATATCCTTTTAGAAACAGAGGAAGAAAATAATATAGATGTAACTTCAAAAGACGAATACAAAATATTATTAACAGCATATAAAGATGCCATTATAAATTCACTAACTGATGAAAATATTACTAAAGAAAGTGTTAAAATTAATAATAGTAATGTAACAAAAATAACATTAAATATTGATGAAACATTCTTAAAAAATATCTATAATGAATTAATATCTAATGATAAATTTATTATATCTTATGCAAATATTTCAAATAAAACAAAAGAAGAAGTAATCCAAGAATTAGAAAATGAAAGAAATGAAATAACAAAATCTCAATCAAATAAATTTATTCTTTGCCTAAACAAATCTGAATTCATTAGTGCCGAATTACTTACAGAAAATGAATCTATAAAAATAGCTAAAGAAGGAAACAAATATAGTTATGAATACATAGATGAAGAAAAAAATACATACAAAGGATATATTATTACTTCAGATAATAGTATGACAATTAATTATTATGACACATCAACAAATTCAACATATGAATTTACAATAAATTATACAAAAAATAATGAAGAAATAACTACACCTGATTTAACAAACAGTATTAACTCAAATGACATGACACTAGACGATACTATGGAAATAATGTCAAAATTACAAGAAAATAAAAAATTAGAAAAATTTATTACTGACTTAGGTTTAATAGAAAGTTAAAAAAGGCATCCATTTAATGGATACCTTTTTACTTAGATAAAAATTCACAAACTAAATTACTTATTTCTGTAGGATTCTCTATAGAAAGTCCTTCTATTAACCTAGCTTGACTATATAATATTTTACTATATGATTTTAATGCTTCTTTATCATTAGTATATAATTCTTTAATCTTTTTAACTATATCATGATCTTTATTTATTTCAAGCACTAATGTTGCTTGAATTTTTTCATCTGTTGGCATAGCATTAATTACTTTTTCCATCTCAACACTAATACCACCCTCACTTGTTAAACATACAGGATGTCCTTTTAATTTATTAGTAAATCTTACCTCTTTAACCTCAGGAATAGCCTCTTTCATAATATTTAACATATCTTTAAATTCTTCATTTTCCTTCTTTATCTGCTCTTTTTCTTCTTCTGTATCTAAATCAAGAGCATTAGTACAAACATTCATAAACTTCTTCTCTTTATATTCCATCAAAGTTTGAAGAGCAAACTCATCAACATATTCAGTTAAATATAGAACTTCATATCCTTTATCCAAAACAGCTTCTACCTGAGGTAATAACTCTATCTTATCAATAGTTTCACCACAAGCATAATATATTTCTTTCTGTCCATCTTTCATACGTGAAACGTATTCATCAAGCGTTACATACTTTTTATCTTTTGAAGAGTAAAACAATAATAAATCAGATACTTTATCTTTATCCATTCCATAATTATTATAGACACCAAACTTTAATTGCATACCAAAAGCTTTATAAAAACTATCATATTTTTCTCTATCATTATCAAGCATATCCTTTAAACTTGACTTAATTTTCTTCTCAATACTTGTAGCAATAGTTTTCAAATTTCTACTCTGTTGTAAAGTTTCTCTTGATATATTTAAAGGTAAATCAGGGGTATCAACAACACCCTTTACAAAACTAAAGTAATCAGGTAATAAATCAGAACATTTTTCCATAATAAGAACACCATTAGAATATAATTGAAGTCCTTTTTCATATTCTTTGGTATAGTAATCATATGGTGCATGACTTGGTATAAATAATAACGAATTATACGTTACTAATCCTTCAGCAGATACATGAATATGTGTTAAAGGTTTATCATAATCATTAAACTTATCTGAATAGAAAGTATCATATTCTTCATCTTTTATCTTACTCTTATTTCTCTTCCAAATAGGTACTAAACTATTAATAACTTCAATCTTCTTAACAGTCTCATATTCATCCTTATCTGTATCTTTTTTCTTTTTCTTAAGTTCTTGTCTTTCAACTTCCATCTTAATTGGATAAGTAATATAATCAGAATACTTCTTAATTAAATATCTAATCTTATAACTATCTAAGTATTCACTATATTCCTCCTCATCCACATCATCCTTAAGATATAGAATAACATCAGTACCATAAGTATCTTTATCACATTTAACAATACTATATCCATCTACACCAGAAGAAGACCACTTATAACTTTCTTCACTACCATAAGCCTTACTAATTACCTCAACTTTTTTACTAACCATAAAAGCCGAATAAAAACCAACACCAAATTGACCAATAATGTCTATATCTTTCTTATGTTCATTATTTTTCTTAAAATCAAATGATCCACTTTTAGCAATTGTACCCAAATTATTCTCTAATTCATCAAAAGTCATACCTATACCATTATCAGATATAGTTAAAGTACGAGCATCCTTATCTATAGCAATATTTATTTCCAAATTCTTATGGTTAACTTTAATATTATCATCAACTAATGAATTATAATATAATTTATCAATAGCATCACTAGCATTAGAAATAATTTCCCTTAAAAATATCTCTTTATTCGTATATATAGAATTAATCATTAATTCCATTAATTTTTTTGACTCAGTCTTAAACTCTTTTTTCTTCATGTGTACTTCCTTTCTAAAAAACTAGTTATTTCTAACTAGTCTATATTGATAAGTTTCTTTTGTTCCTTTTTCTCTTCACTCTTAGGAACTGAAAGTCTTAAAACTCCATTTCTAAACTCAGCTTTTATATCACTATCAGATACATCTCCAACATAGAATTGTCTTTCGCATTTAGTGTAAGAATGTCTTTCTCTTCTATAATACTTCTTCTTAGAATTCTTTTCATCCTCACTCTTTTCAGCTGAAACTCTCAAATATCCATCATCCAATTCTATTTTAATATCTTTTTTGTCAAAACCTGGAGTTTCCACTTCAATGACATAATCATTTCCTTCCTCAAAAATGTCACATTTCATCATTTCGTGTAATTTTCTATTAGATGGTTCAAAATCATCAAAGAAATTATCAAAGAAAATTTTACTTGGTAACATATATATCACATCCTCTCTTTCTGTTACATTTATAATATTATCACCAATTTTAGCAATTGTCAATACCAATTGCTAATTTTATTTTATCCATTTACAAAAAAAATATTCATAAAAAAAGCAAATTTATATATAAATATTATTTTTCATAGATTTTTCATAAAAATTTTGCTATAATCATATTATGAAATTAATAATAAATAATAAAGATATTGATATCTATGAATGCAAAAGCTTTCTAGAAAGATTAAAAGGGTTTATGTTTAAAAAAAATTTTGACTATGCCATATTTTTCAATAAATGTAATAGCATTCATACTTTTTTTATGAAAACTAACATTGATGTAATTATGTGTGATAAGAATTATAAAGTATTATATTTTTATAAAAATTTACCAAAAAATAGAATTATATTACCCAAAAAAAATGTATACACTGTAATAGAAACACCAAGTAATTATTTTAATGTTAAAGTACACGATATAATAAAAATGGAGGAATAATGAAAATAACTATTTTAGGTTGTGGAGCATATGGTCTTGCTCTATCAGAAATGTTTAGTCTAAATAATTGTGAGATAACTATGTGGACTATTCTTGAAGAAGAAAAAAATGAATTAAAAAAAGAAAGAACAAACAAAAAAGTTTTACCAAATTTTAAAGTAAATAAAAACATTAAATTTACTACAGATATACAAGAGGCAATCAAAGGATCTAATTTAATAGTTATTGCTATACCTGTTAAATTTGTTAATAATGTTGTCTCACAACTAGCACCTATCATAAAAAAAAGTCAACATATATGTATAGCTAGTAAAGGAATTGAGCAAGGAAGTCTATTATTTGTAAGTAGTATTGTAAATAAAGCCATAAAGACCAAAAAAATCGCTGTTATTTCCGGAGGAACTTTTGCCATAGATATGGTTGCTCACGTTCCAATGGGTCTAACTCTAGCTACCAAAAACAATTCTACTGAAAAACTAATAATTAAAACATTACAAAATAAATATCTAAAATTAATACCAACCAAAGACATATTCGGAACAGAAATGTATGGAGCCATCAAAAATGTTATTGCCATTGCTAGTGGAATGTTAGATGGATTATCTCTACCAGAATCTACTAAATGTATGTTTATAACTAAATCATTAAATGATGTTATGAATTTAATTTACTCAATGGGAGGAAATAAAAAGACCATTCTTACATATGCTGGTCTAGGAGATTTACTTTTAACTTGTAATTCTACCAAAAGTAGAAATTATTCATTAGGAAAATTATATGGTGAAAGAAAACCAAAAAAAGATATAGAATACTACATAAATAATACAACAATTGAAGGACTATATACACTAAAATCAATACATGAATTAATTCATAAAAACAATTTAAAAATGCATATAATTGATATTATATATGACATAATATACAACAACGCCGATGTCACCCTACTATTAGATTACTTAACAAAGTAATCTTTTTATATCTTAATAATACTCTGAAGTTTCTTTATTACTTTCTTCTCAATTCTAGATATATATGATTGACTTATTCCTAACAATGCAGCCACATCCTTCTGAGTCGTTTCTTTTTTTCCATTTAAACCATATCTAAGTTCAATTATTTCCCTATCTCTTTTATTTAATTTTTTTATCTCCTCAGTCATAATGCTAATATCTAATTCATCATCCAATCTTTTAGTAACAATATCCGCATCTGTTCCTAAAACATCCTCTAAATGAAGTTCATTCCCATCAGCATCAAAACTTAAATTATCCTCAAAACTAACTTCTCCCTTTCTTCTTTTAGTCTTTCTCAAATACATTAATATTTCATTATCTATACATCTAGAAGCATAAGTAGCCAATTTAATATTTTTATCCAACCTATAAGTATTAACACCCTTAATAAGACCTATTGTCCCTATAGAAACCAAATCCTCCAAATCAGTATTAGTATTATCATATTTCTTAGCCAAAAAAACAACAAGTCTCAAATTATGTTCAATCAATATATTCCTAGCTTCAACATCTCCATCCATACTTCTTAGAACATAAAAATTTTCCTTCTCTTTACTAAGAGGTTCAGGTAATATATCAGTACTACCAACAAACAAAACAGTACTAAACTTACTAATAATATACTCAAATATTTTTTTTATCATATTATATCCTTTCTAATAATCTACTATTTAATATACAATCTACTCCATCAATTTTAACTTCATCAATCAACCCTACTAATAATTTCGTCCTCTTCCCCACTTTATCAATATTAATATATATAGGCTTTATACATTCAAGCATTGAATTACCATTAATACTATGACAAGGAACAAGCAGTTTTTGATAGTGATTTTTAACTAACCCTTTATCAAGCAAAATTATTGGACTTCCATCATAAGGAGATATTAACTTATTACCCGTATCTAAAAAAGCCAAACAAGTAACAACTTCTTCCTTAAAATATATGCTAACTGTATAATAATTAGAATAAGTACTTTGAATCTTAATAGTACTTTTTACATATAATAACAATATCAAAGGAGCAATCAAAGATATTACCAATATATTAAAATAAAAATTATTAAAATTCACATCAATCAAATATAATAAACCACCCAGAAATATACTTGACATATACATATAAAAAGTATTCTTTAATGTATATATTATATTCTTATAACCAAAAGAAATTGTTGACATAAGTAAAGAAGTAATAACAACAAGTAAAAGATTAATTATCAAATAATCACAAAATAAATATATAACCGTAGGTATAAGCCCAACAATTCCAGATAATAATACCTTCTTAATAGATAATATTCTATTTAGAATTATAGCACTACTATAAATAACAAGAATATTAATTAAATAATTTAAAACAAAAATTATCTCTATATAACCCACTTTATCCACCCAAACAAAGTATATAACATTATAAATAAAATAAATGTCAAAAAGAAAAGAACTAATATTTTTTTATTAGTTCTTATATTATCAATATTTTAAGACTGAGCAATAGTACCAGACCACTGCATTTTAAAAGTCAAACCTTGCATTGGATCAGAATTAACAGTACCAACATTTGTGTGTGTATAACTATCATCTAACCACGTATATAAATGCCAAGTATAAGTTGTTTCTGTTGTCGTACCAGCAGGAACAACTTGAGTTATTGCAGCTGAAGTACCCTTCTTTAGTTCAAATGGCAAATTATTTGCTGTAGTAGCACCAGAAGTAAACGTCAACCCAGAAAATGTTCCACCACTACTAGTAGCCATAGAATCACATGTACTAGCATTAGTTACTCCACTACCAGAAGTAGTAATCCATTTTAAACTAGAAAGATCACCTGATTTAGGTTGATAAGCACTATCTCTTAAAGTAAATGTAGTTACATTAAGATTTAATGAAGCAGTAGCATCTCTTGTCGTTCCATTCTTACATTTTAAAACGACATCATTTTTAATTATCTTTCCTGCTGTTGCCAAAGCATCATCTGCACAATTGGCTACTGGTTGTAAATTACTAGCCGTAGCAACACCAGTAGATACTCCAGTACCAGATATTGTAACATTGCAATACATACTAGAACTCAAATCCTCTACTGTAAATGTAACATTTGTTTTTTGAGCATCACTACTTGACCAAGACCAATAAGCAAATGTTGCACCACCTACTAATACTACTATCAAAGTCACTACAATTATTGATATAATTATTTTTTTTGTATCATTATTCATTATTACCTCCTATGATTGTGTTTGTTGTGCTTCTGCACTTATATAACCAGAATAAGTTTTTCCAACATGATTGTTAGAAAATGTTGCCGCATCTATCCAAAAATATACATAATAGCTAGTAGCAGATGACTGTAACGCACCACTAAAAATCTCAACTGTTCCAGATGCAGTAACTGTTCCTACATTTGAAGTTAAATCTGCACATTCTCCTTGACAAGCCTTATATTTAATTGCACCAGAAGTAGTCAGTATATCACTTGATGTAGTAGTTAATTTAATACTTAGTGTTCCATCAACTGAAGTAGAAGTTTTATTTGCACTAACAACTAAACTCCTAGCAGTACTAACCGTAGGCGATGTCAATATAGGTACATCAGAAATATCTGTCCCTTTAGTGTAATTAACAACAAAATTAGTTGAAGCACCATTATAAGTACCTCCGGTTACATTAACTGCATAAGTCAACCAAGCAAACGTTGCACCAGAAATCAAAGCAGCAAAAGCAATAACTCCAATAATAGTACCGATCAATTTTTTATTACTCAAAATAACTCCCTCCTATCATTACATTAACATAATACCACACATTTTATTTTTTAACAATATCTTAATTATTTTTTTAACAATATCTTAATTATTTTTTTAACAATAAAATTATCTTTACACATAACTGTAAACTTTTTAACTTTCTAACATTTTTTATAACATAATTCATATTAATACTATAGAATATATATAAGAGGGATAAATATGAAATTACAAGAATTACCAATAGGAAATACCCCAATAGTAGAAATAACTTACATATACAAAAATAAATTAAAAAAATTCTATGCCAAATTAGAAAGCTATAATCTAACTGGAAGTATTAAAGATAGACCAGCTTACTATATAATAAAAAAAGCCATAGAAAATAACCAACTAAAAGAAAATCAACCTATTGTTGAAGCAACAAGTGGTAACTTCGGATTAGGTATTGCAGCCATAGGTACATTACTAGGACATGAAGTTCATATATTCATGCCAGAATTCGTTTCTGAAGAAAGAAAAAAACTATTAGAACTTTATGGAGCAATTCTACATATAAATAATGATGAACATGATGCCTTTAACATAGCAATCAGAAATAGTCAAAAATTTGCTAAAGAACATAATGCTTATGAAACAAAGCAATTTGAAAATATAGATAATGTAAATGCCCACTATTACACAACAGGAGAAGAAATAATAAAATCTCTAGGAAATAACATCAATTCTTTTGTAGCAGGAATAGGTTCTGGAGGAACTTTTACTGGTATAGCCAAAAGACTAAAAGAATATAACAAAAACATTAAAACGTATTGTGTTGAACCAAGTAATATGCCTATACTATCAGGAAAAGAAATATCAGGACATAGCAAAATAAGTGGCATAGCCGATGATTTTATTCCATCAATCGTAGATCAAAAATTAATTGATGGCGTTTTCTCAATTGAAGATGATGATGCTATAAATATGAGTAGAAAATTATCTAAAGAACTAGGCCTAGGTGTAGGTCTATCTAGTGGTGCTTACGCCATCGGAGCAATTCTTTTAAACGAAATAGCCCAAAATACCATAACTGTATTTAGTGATGATAATAAAAAATATCTATCGACAGAACTTACCGACAAAAATATAACTTATGATAATCCTGACTATATATCAAATCAAGTAAAATTTATAAGTGTCAAAAAGTTAAATTAATTAATCTATATAAAAAGTCTTAAAATTACAATTTACGTAATTTTAAGACTTTTTTAAACCGTCAATTCCTTTTTTCTATCAGTATTTAAAACATTATAAGCGTATTCTTGATAAATATTATCAAGTTCATCAATATTATTATATCCCTTGCTAATTAAATACATCCGTATAACATGAGATACTTCATTATTTTTATCAAAAGTATTTATCATTTTATTCCTACAATTACCATCTCTAGTAACATAAGTAAAATAACCCAAATTTGCACCCTTTAAAGAACCTACAGTCCTCTCAAAATCATATTTAGAATTCATTACATGAGTAACATCAGAAAGAACTTTACTTTGTTTATCATATTTATTTAAAACATATTCAATATACTTTGCTAAACTACCACCGCTTCTTAAATAAATAATTTTTTTTATCAATACAGGTGATAAATATTTATTTACCATATACATAATATTATTATTAGCAATAGTTATTGAATTAGGATTATTTATATATCTATTTATTTTAGATAAAACATCATTAAAATTAAAATTTTCTTGTACTGACATTTGCATTATAAATTCTTCTAAAAACATTTCAACTCTATCAAAATCATTATCTTTATTTTTTAGATTGTTGACATCATCAATCAATCCTTTTTTATACATAAAATCATTACAACTATCTACATGATTCATATAATCTGCAAATGTTGCATTTTCATCTAAAGATATAAGTAATAATTCTAATATTTGTTCTTCGTTAACAATTCTTTGAGATTCTTTAAAATTAAGTTCTTGAATATTTTTTCCCGTTATATAAGTATTTATATAATAATTTCTCAAAAACTCTTTAAAATCTTCAATTCCAACTGTATCTAACATTTGACATTGTTTTTTATAATCAATATATTTTAGTATTAATAAAGATAACTCACTATTAAAGCTCATTTTATCATCCATTGCATAAGCTATATTATTTTTTATAATTGCAAAAGGATTAGGTGGCAATAAGTTTCTTTGAATTAATTCATTATTATCAATAAAATATTGGATTCTACTAGCATCCTTTTTATTATATATCCTTAAAACTATATTATCAAATCTAGGATGTTTTCCAATTTTTGATACATTATAAATATTATTTCTTGCCATGAATTCAAATAGTTCATTAGCACAATCATACACAAATTCTGGATTAACAGGTATATACATTTTAATTCCATCACATAATTCAATATCGGCATTATTTAAATTAACAAATTGACAAAAGTATGGCCATTTAGGATCAACATAAACATTAATATTTGGTTCATTTTGAAAATGATTAATCCAATATGAAAATATATTAGATAAGTCAATATCTCTATATTCTTGTGGCACACCTATTCTTACTAAATATGAATATATATTTGAACTTGTTAAAGAGGTATTTTTTGAAATATAAGCCATTTGCTTCAAAAATTTATCACATTCATTTAATCTATTCATCACTTAATTCTCCAAATTTATATTCCATAGTATCTTCTAAATCTCTATTATCAGCATCTGTTTCATATATAGGATTGTCATCAACAGGCAATTCCACATCTTCATTATTTATTTTAACTTTCATTATTACTCCTTTTTAAAACAAAATATTTGCAATCAACAGCACAATTATTTTTTAAATAATTATCTAAGTATTTATAGTTGTTTAAATCTTTTACTTTCTTATTTTTTTCATCATAAAATCCTTTTAATCTAAGTTTACCATATGCAATATCTCCAACAATATAATCATAATCATTAAAATAATCCGTAAACTTTTCAATAAATTCATCTTTATCAAAAGCATCTCTATAATTTTTAACAATATCATATTTAATATTATTTACTTCAATCATTATTACCTCCTAATCATTAGTAAAAGCCGACTTAATTTGATTATATTTATTAACACTACTACGAACATTCCAAGTCATTACTCCACCATTAAGCCCAGCATCATTAAGACCTCTTATTTGATCAGCAATTTTACTTGCATCATAAACAACGGTAGGATTCCAATGTGGCGTATCATAAGCCGTAATCCATGTTCTAGCAATAGCTGGTGTAGGAATTTCTTTTTGCCTTGCAGCAGCCGTTTTACCCCAATTATTCATTGTTTGATATGGATTATTCCATCTAACAGGATTATTATCAAAATGATCAGTATATGGCATAGCACTAATTACATCAACAATATTTGATATAGCAGGCCAATATTGACCATAAGCAGTAACATAAGTATTAGAACACTCTCCAAAAACATCTACCGAAAAATAAACATTAGCCTTATGTATCTGATCTGCAGCATAGAACAAAAAGTTTTGAATAGCTTCAGCCTTTTCCTCATCATATTTATTTTTAAAATCAGTACCACCAGAAGTAGACATCTTATAAGCATCTTCAGGAAACCTAACATAATCAAATTGTATTTCATTAAATTTCATTTCTTTAGCAGCTTCAAGTGCCAAATTAACATTATACTCCCAAGCCCCTCTACTATAAGCTGATGGCCACAACCTACTTGAAGAACTAGAAACAATACAATCCTCCGGATGATCTTTCCCATAATGTGAATCATTAAATACAACAATCCTACCTATAACATAAAAACCAGCATCTTTAATTTTCTTTATAGCATTTTGATAATCACTAAAACTATTTATAGCGTTTTTATACGCCGTAGGAGAATATTCACGTGCCACATTCGAATCATAAGCAAGAACACCATCTTTAATATCAACAACCATAGCATTAATACCAGTATTCTTAGCCAAATCAATATATGTATCAACATTCTTAATAACACTACCATTTAAATATATTGCATTAGCTTTCTCCAACAACTTATTATCATTAAAACTAGGTTTATCATAAGGATAATAATCTAATGAACTAGCCTTACCACCATATAATTCTCTAGAATATTTTCTATCTTTATGAGTATCATATACACCATTTTCATTATAAACTTCCTTAGCCTCTTCCAAAGTATCAACTAAATACTTAGAATATACCCAACCTGATATATCATCTTTTTTTATTTTATACATATTAACAAAGCCATTATCATCTATCTTATCATAATCTAATATATCTAACTTATTTCCCTTCTTAATAAAAGATTCAATCTTTGCATCTTCATTATTTTCATATACCGTGACAGAAGTTCTAACATACTTTTCTTTCTCTAAAACAACATCTTTTTTATTCTTAACAACATTATTATTTAAAATATAGTATTCATTATCATTATACTTTATTTTTAAATACTCTAAATCATCAATAACTTTTATTTTATCATTTGAAGTAACCTCACTACCCCTAACAATTTTATCAACATCATTCAAAGTCTCATTCTCTTCATCATATGAATATAACAAAGCGTTATTAGTAGCAGATGCTATATAATAAGTATTAGTTATTAATACATCTTTTGTTTTAGATATAATCTTAATTAAACCTATCAATAGCAAAACAAATATAATCAAAGCAATAACTAATCTTTTAACTTTTAATTTTCTCTTCCTTTTTTTCTTTCTCACTACTTCTCTACTCATTAAATATCACCATATTTAGTATAACACAATAATATATTTTTTACTAACTATTTTAAAAAAAATTACTAATAAAAACAGAGTTATATCATAATTAACTCCGTTTCTTTATTTTGTTCTGCAACGATAATATTATCCACACTTTTATTTTCTTTTACAAGTCTATCCTTTAATGTATTTAAAGCTAATTCCTTAGTATTATTTTCTTCAGATAAATGTGCCAAAAATATATACTTAGTCTTAACACCTATAAATTTAGTTAAATATTTAGCTGAATCATAATTAGACAAATGTCCCTTATCCGATAAAATTCTTTGTCTAAGTTCAAAAGGATAAGGACCATTATTAAGTAATTCAACATCATGATTACTTTCCATTATATATACATCTTTATTCTCTAACAATTCAAAATATTTTTTATTAATATATCCAGTATCTGTTATATATACTAAAGATTTACCATTATTACTAAGTACATAACCAACAGAACCCTTAGCATCATGACTAGTACTTATAACATCTATTACTAAATCATTAATAGTAATTCTACCCTCTTCTATAAACTTATAATTAATAATATAATCTAAATTATCATGCATAGGCTCTGTCATATAAATAATAGCACTAGTTTTTTTTTGTAAAACTTTAAGTCCATTAATATGATCAGAATGAGTATGTGTAAGTAGTATAGCATCCAACTTATCAGCAGATACCCCAATACTTTCTAATTTACTAACTATATATTTAGCACTATTACCTGCATCAATTAATATCTTAGATTTATCTGTTTCTATATATGTAGTATTACCTTTACTACCAGATGATAAAACCTCTATTTTCATTAGTATAAACTATAAGGGTTCACGTGATACCCCCCTCCATAAGGTGGACTACCTATCCATACTCCAAAATGCAAGTGTGTACCAGCTACAGAATTAGAACCATAAGCAGGTATAGGGAAAACATTACCCGTATTACCCATCGTTCCTATTTTTTGACCTCTAGATACCGTTTGACCAGGTCTAACATAAACCTTATCCATATGCATATATGCCGTGTAATAACCTTTAACATTATGATTAATTATAACATTATTACCAGCCTTACCATTACAATTTAAGTCACCAACAACACATCCTGTTCCAACTGACTCAACAGTTCCATTATTAGCAGCATAAATAGCAGAACCATGACCAACATATATATCTATAGCATCATGAAAAGATCCCCATCTATAACCATAACCTGAAGAAATAGTATAAGGTTTAGATGTAGGCCAAGCCCAATATGACAAATCTGCAACGTAAGGAATATATTTATCACCTTTAACTAAAATTTGACTAAGAGAAGGTTTAATTTCAATAGAACCTACCAAAGCAACATCCGCTAACTGACCATTTATATATTGATATTTCCTAGTAACCTTATCAAGACCATCTTCACCATCTCTCTCAACATAAGAGTAACCTACAACCAAATCACTATCATACTTAATATCCGTAGCATACTTATGAACTTCAAGAGCAACACCATGTTTTTCAACCACTATAGACAAAACAGGATTAATTAACCCAACATTAACAACTTGACCCTCATAAAGTAAATTATTTTCACTAGTGAAACTTGTATTAGCAATTAAAAATTCCTGAGTATTAAGTTTATTAGCCATAGCAACATCAGCAATAGTATCCCCATATTTAACAACATAAGTATCTTGTTCCTCAGTAGAACCATATAATAAATATTTAGTCAAATCATCTGCATTAACAAATATCTCTTCATCTGTTGAAATATAATCTTCCCTATAAGTTACTTTTTCTTTAATATAAATACTTTCAACAATTTCACCAACATCAACAATTTCTTCCTGACTAGATGACATAAATTTATCATAAACTTCCTCATTAACAAAAGCCTTAATTAACTTTAATATAGCATCATCAAATATATCTTTATTTAACACATTTATTACTAAAGGATCTTTCTCTTCTTCCTTAGAATAAGTAATAGTTACCTCTATACCTTTTATAGTAAAATTCTTAGTATCTACCAAATCTCTATATATTTTCTCATTAGAATCAATCTTATCATCATAAGTAATTGTCTTTTTAATCTCAACCCCCTTAGGAGTATATATAGTATCAACATTGTATTTTTCTTTCAATTTATTCTCTTGTTCATTTATATATCCATTAAAATCATCAACAGAAGATACAACCCCTATCTTTTTACCATCCAAATAAACAGCATAAACTTCCTTAGGATTATTCTTAATAAATTTAATGTTATTACCAAGTAATATAACAGACAAAGACAAAACAATAGTAATTAATACTAGCCCTATAGTCCATTTATTTTTCACTAGTTCCACCATCCTTTTTAAGAGATAAAAAAGTTGAAGTTTTTTTCTTAAATAACATATCAATAACTGCCGTAGGACCATTACGATGTTTAAGTATTATTAACTGTATAGCTGAAGGAATACTATCATCGTTAGGAACATCAGAAGACACCTCTGGAGCATGAAGAGCAGCAACTATATCAGCATCTTGCTCTATAGCACCAGATTCTCTCAAATCACTAAGAACCGGTTTCTTTTCTTCTCTTTTTTCAACACTTCTTGATAATTGTGACAAAGCAATTACAGGCACCTCTAATTCTAATGCCATAGTTTTTAACTTTCTTGATATTTCAGACACTTCCTGTTGTCTTGCTCCAGCATACCTATTAGATGATTCAATCAACTGCAAATAGTCAATAATAACCAAGCCAAGTCCCTCACCTTGTGCCGATAATCTTCTACATTTAGCCTGAATTTCACTAGCCGTTATTCCACCAGCATCATGAAAATAAATATTCGTATCAGCCAAAGTAGCCATAGCTTCATTAAGTCTACGATAATCTTCATTTTCAAGTCTACCAGTTTGTAATTTTTTATTATCTATTTGTCCCAACGAACTTATCATACGAAGTACCAATTGTTCAGCAGGCATCTCTAATGAAAAAATAGCAATATTTTTCTTAGTGGTCTTAGCAGCATTAACAGCAATATTTAAAGCAAATGCCGTTTTACCAACAGCAGGACGAGCTGCAATTATTATAAGTTGCGTAGGATGCAAACCTTCTGTAACGTAATCTAAATCTTTTAACCCTGTAGTTAGTCCAGTAATTTTCCCCTTATTTTTAACTAACATATCCAAATCTTTTTGTGTCTTATCTAAAACATCTCTTATATTTCTAAATTCAGTAGTTCTTCTTGTCTTAGACACATCCAATATCTCTTTTTCAGCAAGTTCTACCAAAGAAGAAACATCAACCTCATCTTGATTAGCATTCTTAATAATTTCAGTAGATACTTCAATCATTTTTCTCAAAGTATATTTTTCTAATACTGTTGATATATAATATTCAATATTAGCACCAGTAGAAACACTATCTGTTATTTCTGATAAATATTCCACACCACCAACTTGATTTAACAACTTCCTATCAACAAGAGCTGTCGTTACCGTATTTATATCAACAGGCTCTTTTCGATCATATAAATCTTTAATAACCTCAAATATTTTAGCATTCTTATCTAAATAAAATGCTTCCTTATATACCTCTTCACAACCCTTTTGTAAAGAAGAATAAGACCAAAACATAGAACCAATAATACCTTTTTCAGCATCTATATTATTTGGTAATCCTTTATTATTCATTAAGTTCACCTACTTACTTTTTAATTCAATTTCTAATTCAGCAATAACTCCCTTATATAATTCTATTTTTACTAAATGACATCCCAAAGTATTAATTGGCATATCCAATTTAACTTGTTTCTTTAAAATATTATATCCAAGTTTATTAACACTATCAACAATTTGTTTAGAAGATATAGTCCCAAAAACTTTACCACCAACACCACTTGATACATCATAAACTATTTTTTCTTTCTCTAATTTATCTTTTAACTTTAAAGCAGAATCTTTTAAATTACTTTCCCTCATTTCATTATTTTTAATATCTGTATCAAGTCTTTTACTACTTTCTTTAGTATATTTAACAGCATATCCATTCTTAATCAAAAAATTAGTAGCATATCCATCAGATACCTCTTTTATTTCATTAATTTTACCTTTTCCCTTTAAGTCTTTTATAAAAATAACTCTCACACAATCACTCCCATTCCAACAACATAAAAATAATCAGATTTTTTATGTAATATTATTGTAACATAAAATTATAATTATGTCATTAAAATATTATTATAGAGTAATATATATAATAATGATTTTTATTGATATTTTCCATACAATATTATATAATTAGTTAGTACAGGAGATGATTAAATGATTGTTCAATTATATAAGAAAATAAGAAACTTATTTTATAATAAAAAAAACAAATGGAAACAATTCTATACAAAAACACCAGATAAAATCAAATATGATACTGGTTCATTAATAGATGCCGTTATGTTATCAGCCACCATGTACCCAAACAACGTTGCAATTGACTACTACAACGTCCAATTCACTTATAAAGAATTAATTGATGAAATAAAAAAATGTGCTAAATCACTTAAAAGATTAGGAATAAAAGAAGATGATGTTGTTACTATATGTATGCCAAACACTCCAGAATCTGTAATAATGTTCTATGCCATAAATATGGTTGGTGCTGTTGCTAACATGATACATCCACTATCTAGTGAAAAAGAAATAGAATTTTATCTAAACAAATCTAAAAGTAAAATCATTTTAACCATAGATATAACTTACTTCAAGGTAATGAGTGTAATAGAAAACACTAAAATAGAAAAAGTAATTGTCACTTCTGCCACAAAATCAATGGGACTTATTGTAGATTGTGCTTACTGGCTATTTAAAGGCAGAAAAGAAGTATCAAAAGATGATAAAGTATTAACATGGGATAAATTTATAAAAGCCGGAACTTACTATAATGAAGAATATTATATCAAAAGAGATGCTAATGATTTAGCCATAATACTTTATAGTGGTGGAACAACTGGTAAACCAAAAGGAATTATGTTATCAAATCTATCATTTAATGCTGGTGCTATTCAAAGTAGATATATGTCAGATACTATGAAACCTGGCAATTCATTTCTTACAATACTACCTAATTTTCACGCTTTTGGTATAGGAATTAGCACACATACTCCACTATATAATGGTATGCGAATTATTTTAGTACCAAAATTTGACATGAAAAAATTTGGAAAAATAATAAAAAAATATAAACCAAACGTTATTGCCGGAGTACCATCATTATATGATGCGCTAACTAAAACAAAGTTAAATAAAAAAGATTTAACATGTCTTACACTAGCCGTATGTGGTGGAGATGCCATAACAACTGAAAATAAGAAAAAAGTAAATGCTTTTCTTAAAGCTCATGGTTCCAAAACAGACTTAAGATGCGGATATGGCCTTACAGAATGTGCTGGTGCTTGTTGTCTATCACCAGAAGGAATGGAAAATAAAAAAGATATTATAGGCATTCCTTTTCCAAACTGCACATATAAAATAATCAACCCAGAGACACATAAAGAATTAGGAATAGATGAAGATGGAGAAATATGTATAAATGGCCCAAATGTCATGTTAGGATATTTAAATGAACCAGAAGAAACAGCTAACACATTAATAAAACACACAGATGGAAAAATATGGTTACATACAGGAGATGTAGGTTCTATCGATAAAGATGGATTATTATATTTCAAATCCAGAATCAAAAGAATGTATATAACAAACGGTTATAATGTATACCCAAGTTATATTGAAGAAATATTAAAACAACACGAAAGTATATACATGGCAGCTGTAATAGGCATACCTCATCCATATAAAGGAGAAGTAGGAAAATGCTTTATTGTCCTAAATGAAGGATTAAAACCTACATTTGAAATCAAAAAAAGTATAAATAAACACCTAAAGAAAAACCTAGCATCATACGCCATTCCTAAAGAATTCGTCTACGTTGATTCCTTGCCTATGACATTAGTAGGAAAAGTATCATATAAAGATTTAAAATAAAAGTAGGAGGGCACATGAAAAAAATTATAACTAATTTCTTAAATGACATAAAAAAAGAAATAGAAAATACCAAAAAAGAAAAAAGTATAAAAAAACAAATACCAAATTTGTTAACACTAACAAGAGGAATATCGCCTATTATTATAATACCAACCCTATTATCAAATAATATTAAATTAGCTATAATCGAATTAATAATATTTGCCTTAACTGACTTGTTTGATGGAAAAATAGCCAGAAAATATAATTGTGTATCAGAATTTGGAATTAAATTAGACTGTGTATGTGACAAAATATTTGTAATAGGATTAATTATCCCATCAATTACCAAATATCCTATATTGCTCATAAATTTACTTTTAGAATTTGCAATAAGTTACATTAATCTACAATCAGAAGCAAAAAATAATAAACCAAAATCCACTATAAATGGAAAAGTAAAAACAGCCCTATTATTTACAACACTAATATTAACATATATACCAAAACTAGATTTTAAAATAATATTTATTGCTATACTAACAACCTTGGTAGCACAAATATCTGCATTAAATGAATATAGAAAAATAGATAAAGAAAAAGATAGAAAAAAACAACAAAGTAATTAATTAAACTACTTTGTTGTTTTTATTTTTGAATAAAGAACACTAACTTCTTTATTAGTAAGCTTACGATATTCACCTACACGTAATCCTACCAAATCTAAATCAGCATATTTTTCCCTTTTAAGTTTTAAAACATCATATCCCAATACTTTAAACATATTCTTTACTTGATGATTCTTACCTTCATGAATAGTTAATACAACAATAGATTTATCCGTTTTTTTATTATAACTCTTTAATTTTACTTTAGCTGGATAAGTCTTCTTTCCATTAATAATAACACCATTACGTAAAGTTTTAATATCTTTTCCCGTAACAAGACCATCAACTTTAACAACATATGTTTTCTCAATGTTACTAGATGGATGCATTAACTTATTAGCAAGTTCCCCATCATTAGTAAGTAAAAGAACCCCTGTCGTATCATAATCCAGTCTACCAATTGGATATATTCTTGCATCAGTTTCAATTAAATCAACAACCGTTTTTCTACCACAAGGATCACTTACAGAAGATATAACACCTCTTGGTTTATTCAAAATATAATACTCATAATTCTTATTTTTATCTAAAACATCACCACAAACAGTAATAACATCTTTCTTAGTAACTTTAGTACCTAATTCACGAACAATCTCCCCATTAACTTTAACCTTACCATCTAAAATTAATTTTTCAGCTTCTCTTCTAGAAGCATATCCCAAATTAGAAATAACCTTTTGAATTCTCTCCATATATAACACCTCTCAAAACATTAATAAGATTATATATCATATAAAGAAAATAAGCAACTTATACATTATTTTTTACATTCAATAATTGAATGTACAACATTATCTTTATCCTTAATCAAAAATTGTATATTATCAACTTTATCTTTTCTTAAAACATAAACATCTTGGCCATATTTAATTTCTTTCTTATATATAATTCTAAATTTATCAAATTCCTCATCAAAATCCATCAACTCTGCAATCAAATCAAGATAATTTAAATTATGCATATGACCATTAATATCCATATCACTTTTTCTAATATCTACTTTTTTACTTATATCAAAATTTTCTTCTTCTTCTATTCTTCCAAGTTCTGAAACTTTTATAGCCTCTTTTTGTTCAGGAGAATATATATCCACATATTCCCTTGTAATAGGTACAATTTGTTTAGTCAAAAGGTTAATAATAATCCACTTAGATGTTGCATTAACACACTTCTTACCATTAACATATATTTCAAAATCTTTATATGCAAATTTTGAATCAGAATACTTAGCCCATGTTCTAACTTCTATTTCATCATTATACTTAGGTCTTTCCAAAATTTCCAAATCCCACTCCACTAAAATCCATGTTAATTTATTTTTATATATTTCTTCAATACCTTGATTAATATCAATAGAATGTAAAGATGCCGTATTCTCAAGACATTCTAATATAGCTTTATTTTTCATTTTAAATTTTTTATTTACTGAATTTATTCCTACTAAAAATTTATGTTTATATATCATATTTTCTCCATTCTAATATTCCATAACATATACTACTCACACTCATAACTAACTATACTACAAAGCAAAAGAAAAAGCAACAAGTCACTTTTTAATAGTTAATAAAATCATGAAAAATAACACACTATACCATCCGCAATATATTTAACCAATTTTTCTTGATATTCTTCACTTTGAAGCAAATATCTATCATCTGGATTAGATAAAAAACCTGTTTCAATCAACACACCCGGAACATTAATTTGCTTATACATATAATATTCATTATTTTTCTTCTCATCACGAACCAACTTAGAATGCTCTTTTAAAGTATTAGTTAAAGTTTTAGCAATAACCTCATTTTCCTTTACTCTATCATTGTAAAAAATCTGTATTCCCCTCCATTTATCACCAATAATAAAATTCTGATGTATAGAAAGATACATATCAGCTTTAGACTTATTAATAAGAATAGCCCTATTTGTTAAATCATTTTTCTTTCTACCTACCTTAGTAACAGATAAATCCTTATCACTATCTCTCGTTAAATAGACAGTAGCTCCCCTAGAAATTAATTCCCTTTTCAATTTCTTAACTATCTGCAAATTTATATCCTTTTCTAAAATGTCATTATATGAAGAACCTGCATCAACGCCACCATGACCAGCATCTAAAAATATAACTTTACCCAACAATTCATATCCATTTATAAAAGCATTAACTTTAGATAAAAAAGAAACAAAAACAAAAAAACACATAATCATTATTAATCCATACTTTTTCATAATAAATTATATGCCAAATTATAACATATATAAAAGAAAAATGGTTTTATAACCATTTTTAAAACTAATTTAAAGCATCTTTTAGTTTAGTTCCAGCCTTAAAGTTAGGAACAACTCTAGCTGCAATTTTAACTTCTTCACCAGTTTGAGGATTACGTCCAGTACGAGCTTCTCTTTTCTTAGCAGAAAAAGTACCAAATCCAACTAATGTTACTTTTCCTTCTTCTTTTAATCCTTTTTCTACTCCTTCTAACATAGCATCAAGAGCTCTAGCTGCATCTGCTTTTGTTAAATCTGCTTTTTCAGCAATATAATCTACTAAACTTGCTTTTGTCATTATATTTATACCTCCATCCTTTACTAAGCACATACTATGCTTATGAATATAAATTAACACAAATATACAATAAAATCAAGCATTTTACATATTAATTACACAAAAAATAAAAAAGTTCTATTTCTAGAACTAAATTACTATTGCAATCATGGTAGAACTACCTTTATTAATAATTTTTGTAAGTGTCTGACATAGTTTATACCTTACACTTTCAGGCATCATAGATAGTTTAGCTTGAATTCCCTCTTGGACAATAACATCTAGACTTCTTCCAAATATTTCACTCTTCCAAATATCATTTCCTTCTTTATTATTAGTCAAATAATTTATTAATTCCTTACTCTGAAGTTCACTACCTATAATAGGTTCAAACGTAGACTCAACTTCAACTTTAATCATATGTATAGATGGTGCTTTAGCTTTAAGCTTAATACCATATCGTCCACCTTGTTTAATAATTTCAGGTGTCTCCAATTTCATATCACTTAATGATGGTGTAGCAATTCCATAGCCAGTTTGCTTTACAGTTTTTAATGCTGTCTTTACTTGACTATACTCATACTTGGCCTCATTATATTCTTGAAATAATTTTATTAAATCAACTTTACTAGTTAAGTCAATTCCAATAATTTCATTTAATACTTGATTATATAAATCTTGTGGAGCTGATAAATTAATTGTAATTTCCCCAGTAGAAGGATCTACTTCAGATAAATATGCCCTATCAATGTATTCACAACCCGAAAAATAATCTGTAATAGTATCTACATCTCTTATTTTATTAATACTAACAACACTCTCTTTAATTTTTTCAATATACATCTTTTTTAAATAATGTTCCTTATTTAAAACAGTAATCCACTCTGGCATATTGATTTTTACTTCTAATACAGGAAATTCATACAATGCTTCCCTCAAAATATCATACATATCTCTCTCTTGCATATTCAAAATATTCATAGGAATAACAGGAACATTATACTTATCCTTAAGTTCTTGACTAAGTGACTGCGTAGTAGTGTCATTTGGATGTGTTGTATTTAAAATAACAATATATGGCTTACCAAGCATCTGTAATTCCGAAATAACATCTTCTTCCGCCTTAACATAATCATTTCTTTCAAAATCAGAAATAGATCCATCTGTTGTAACTACAATACCAATCGTAGAATGATCCTTAATTACTTTTTCAGTACCAATTGAAGCAGCTTCCACAAAAGGTATAGGCTCAGAATACCAAGGTGTCATAACATATCTAGCACCATTCTCATCTTCAACACCCTTAGCATTATCTATAACAAATCCAACACAATCAATCATTTTAATATTACAAGAAAAATCATCAATATTAATTTTAGCAGCTGTTGCAGGAACAAATTTAGGCTCCATAGTCATTATAGTCTTACCAGAAGCAGCTTGTGGTAATTCATCTAAAGTTCTCTTTTTCTCAAATTCATCTGCTATATTTGGAACAACTATAGTTTCCATAAATCTTCTTATAAAAGTTGATTTACCAGTGCGAACAGCCCCTACAACACCTAAATAAATGTCTCCACCAGTTCTTTTTGCAATATTTTTTATAACTTCAATTTTTTCCATATAAACCTCTTTTCAATAAATAATATGTCATAATTACATATTTATTCAAAAAAAGAAAGTTTATAAAACCTTCTTCAAATATTGACCAGTATAACTATGTTCATTCTTAGACACTTCTTCAGGTGTTCCTAAAGCTACAACTTCTCCACCAAATTCACCACCATCTGGTCCAAGATCAATAATATAGTCAGCCACTTTAATAACATCAAGATTGTGTTCAATCACAATAACCGTATCCCCATTATCAACTATTCTATTTAAAATTTTAAGTAGTTTATCAATGTCATAACTATGTAATCCTGTCGTTGGTTCATCTAATATAAACAAACTCTTACCCGTAGGTTTCTTCTGAAGTTCTTTGGCAAGTTTTACACGAGCAGCTTCACCGCCAGATAAAGTTGGTGCACTTTGACCTAGCTTAATGTAGTCAAGTCCAACATCTTCAAGAATCTTAAGTTTATTAATAATTTTAGGATGATTTTCAAAAAACGGAATAGCTTCACTAACTCTCATATTAAGTACATCATATATGTTTTTACCTTTATACTTAATTTGTAATGTTTCACGATTATATCTAGTACCATTACATACCTCACAAGGAACATACACATCAGGTAAAAAGTGCATTTCTATTTTTTTAACACCATCACCCCAACAAGCTTCACACCTACCACCTTTAACATTAAAACTAAATCGTCCTTTATCATACCCTCTTATTTTAGCCTCTTTAGTTTCAGCAAAAACATCTCTTATATCATCAAATAATGAAATATACGTACTTGGATTACTTCTAGGAGTTCTACCAATAGGACTTTGACTAATATGCACAACCTTATCTATATTTTCAAGGCCTTTAATTTCTTTACATAACCCAGGTTTATCTTTAGATTTATACAAATAATTAGCTACTCTTTTATATAAAACTTCATTTATTAAACTACTCTTACCAGAGCCAGATACACCAGTTATACAAACAAATTTCCCTAATGGAATATCTACATTAATATTTTTCAAATTATTTTCTTTAGCTCCTCTAATTTTCAAGAACAATCCATTTCCCTGCCTTCTAACTTTAGGAACTTCAATTTTAAGTTTACCAGACAAATATTTACCTGTCAAACTGCCTTCCGTATTCATTACCTCTTGTGGTGTACCAGCGGCTACAACATATCCTCCATTATCTCCAGCATAAGGACCAATATCAACAAGATAATCGCTAGCCACCATAGTATCCGTATCATGTTCTACAACTATCAAAGAATTACCTAAATCCCTCATTTCAAGTAATGAATTAATAAGTTTATCATTATCTTTTTGATGTAATCCTATACTAGGTTCATCTAAAACATACAAAACACCCGTAAGTCTAGAACCAATTTGTGTTGCCAATCTTATTCTCTGACTCTCACCACCAGATAATGTTCCAGCCATTCTATTTAATGTCAAATATTCAAGTCCAACATTAATAAGAAAATTCAATCTAGAACTTATCTCTTTTACAATCAAATCAGATACTTCCATCTTTTCTTTACTTAATTTTAAATTATTCATAAATTCTCTCAAATTCCTAATTGACAAACAAGAAACATCATATATATTCTTACCATTTATTAAAACAGATAAAACATCAGACTTAAGTCTTGTCCCATTACACACAGGACACTTCATTTCTGTCATATATTGTTCAATCCAATCTCTAATCCAAGTACTCTTAGTTTCAATATAACGCCTCTCCAAATTAGTAATAATTCCCTCAAAATAACTTTTAGTATTTCTAGTAGATCCGTTTTTAGAAACATAGTTAAATATAACCTCATCAGGTGAACCATATAAAATAATATCTAATTTATCTTTATCTAGTTTTTTTATAGGTAAATCTAAATCTATATCATATTTTTTACTAAGAGCATTAAGTTCCGCCCTAATAGTAGAACTATCTTCCTCTAAATTAATTACCTTTATACCACCTTCATTAATACTCAAATTTTTATCTGGAATAATCAAATCAATATCAAGCTTATATTTTACACCAAGCCCCTTACATTCAGGACAAGCACCATATGGAGCATTAAATGAAAATATTCTAGGCTCAAGTTCAGCCAAAGAAAAATCACAATATGGACAAGCAAATCTTTCACTTAAAACAATCTCTTCCCCCAATGGGACTTCTACAACAATTTTACCACCAGATAACTTTAAAGCCGTTTCAAAAGAGTCATACAATCTACTACGAATACCTTCTTTAATAACCAATCTATCTATAACCACCAAAATATTATGTTTCTTATTCTTGTCTAAAGAAATATTATCAGATAAATCAATAATTTCATTATCTACCTTACACCTAACATAACCATCTTTCCTTAAACTATCAAATAATTCTTTATGACTACCTTTTTCACCATAGACAACTGGTGCCATAACTAATATTTTTGTTCCTTCATCCATATTCATTATTCTATTTACCATTTCTTCCACACTTTGAGAAGAAATAGGTACATTGTGAATAGGACAATAAGGAACACCAACCTTAGAAAAAAGAAGTCGCAAATAGTCATACAATTCTGTTACCGTACCAACAGTTGACCTAGGATTTTTATTAGTAGTTTTCTGATCTATACTTATAGAAGGACTAAGTCCTTCTATAGAATCAACATCTGGCTTTTGCATTTCCCCCAAAAATTGTCTAGCATAAGAACTAAGACTTTCAACATATCTTCTTTGACCTTCAGCATATATCGTATCAAAAGCCAAACTACTCTTACCACTACCAGAAACACCCGTCATAACAACCAATTTATTCTTAGGAATATCTATATCAATATTTTTTAAATTATTTTCTCTAGCTCCTCTTATACGAATATAATCCATATAACACTTCCTCTCATAATTAACCCATCATTAAGTATTATACCCCAAAAGAAAAAAAAGACAAATATTATTTATCTTTATTCATAATTAATTTTATTTTATATTTAATTCTATGTAATGTATTATATATAACCTTAGTATCTTTATTTAATAAGTTAGCAATTTCACCAATATCATATCCTTCTAATTTCAAAGAAAAAACCTTTTTCTCAATATCAGACAAACTATCACAAATCAAATTAATAAATTCTTTAGCATCCTCTTTATTAATAAAACTACCTTCTATATCAGTATTATCCCTAAACAAATACTCCTTACCATCATCCAAATTAATAGCATCATTTAAAACCATAGCTTTATTATTAGTATTCTTTTTTATATATGTAATAATCTGCCTATCAATACACAAAAGAGCAAAAGTATAAAAAGAAGTATTTTCTTTTTCATTAAAACAATTAATAGCATTATCAAGACCAATATATCCTTCTTGAATTAAATCATTAATTTCCATACCATAACTACCAAGTTTATAAATTTGATCTGTACTTTTCTTAACTATAATTGGCTTATATTTATTATATAGTATCTCCCTAGCTTCCTCATTATTTTCTCTAATCAAAGAAACAAGTTCAAAATCATTATATTCCATTTCCACCCCTTTGTGCCACTATATGAGATAAAATAATACCACAAGACACAGAAGCATTAAGACTATTTATTTTACCAACCATAGGAATAGTTATCATATAATCACATACCCCCTCTAATGTCTTACTTATACCCTTACCTTCATTTCCTATAATCAAACAAACAGGCATATCATAATTAACTTTAGTATAATCACTACCCTTCATATCAGTTCCAAATACCCAATAATTACTTTTCTTTAATTTATTTAAAGCACTAGATAAATTATTAACTCTAACAATAGGCATATCATAAATAGCCCCAGCACTAGTTTTAACAACTGTTGAGTTGATATTACAACATCTATCATTAGGTATTATAATAGCATCAACACCAAGAGCTTCACTAGTTCTAATAATAGCTCCAAAATTATGAGGATCTTCAATATGATCTAATATAACAATTAAAGGATTATTCTTTTTTAAATTAATAACATAATCCAAATCATATGTTTTAATATCATCCACATCAAGTATTATTCCTTGATGATTACCATCAACTTTCTTATCCATAATTTTATTTTGTAAAAAAGTATATCTAATATTGTTTTTTTTAAGCAATTCTAATATTTCTCTATCATTAAAATTTTCTTTTAAATAAGCATGATTAACCTTGTCATTGTCAAGTATTTTTTTCTTACATACATTTCTTCCATATATATACATATTATTCCTCCAACTCAAATCCCCAATTAATTAGTCCACCATCCAAGTTATAAACTTTATTATATCCCATAGAAATAAGTTTTTTACTTGCTTCCTCACTTCTAATACCAGTAGAACAATACACAATTATCATATCATCTAAATTATAATCAATCGTATCTATTATATCCAAAGGAATATTGACACTATCAATGATATGTCCAGTATTATATTCATCTTCTGTTCTAACATCGATAATATAAGCACCATCATTAATTAATTTCATCGCATAATTACTATCAATAGTTTCATATTTTGCACTAGAACAACCTATAAGTAATAAAATAAGTAACAAACTAAATATTTTCTTCATAAGAACCTCCTAATATATAAGCAATAATTTCTTCCACTCTTTTTTTCTCATTATTTAAATATAAGTAACCTACCAAAGTCTCAAATCCTGTAGATAATTTATAAGTAATAATATCCGTATGTCTTGGATGTCTATTTTTTTTATAATTTCTTCCACGTTTTACAATATTTATTTCTCTATCAGTTAAATACTTTGTATTAATTAAATAACTAATAATTCTTGCTTGATTTTTTGCAGATACATAACGTATAGTTTCCTTCTGCAAATCATCTACCAAAGAAATACCACTTCTAATTAAATATTCTCTTACTCTCTCTTCATATATTGCATCTCCTAAGTAAGCTAATGCTAATACATTAATATTATCTACATTCATAAACTTCACCAACTAAATTGTACTAAATATTTGAATAAAAGTCTATAATAATACAAAAAAAGACCTTAAATCTATTATTTAAAAATATCAAAAACATTTTAGATAATATAAGGAAAGTCTTTAAATAATTAATTTTTTTCTACTTGAATTAAATAAATATAAACAGATCAAAAACACTATCTTATTATTTTCTTCTTTTTTAATTGCGTTTTATTATATAAATCAACAATTCTAGCAACCCCAAACATATCTTTAAGTTCACCATAATAAGTACTATACGGAATAATGCTTCTAGGATCAAAAGTAACGCAATCACCTATATCTGTTGAATACGTTAATAAAACGCCTGATTTACCAGTAATGTTAATGTATATTTTAGCATTATCAAATTGATTAGAAATATCATTCAAAAAAGAAATGGAAACACTATGAAATTGATTATTCAACGCAAACATTGAACAACCACCATGAACTCTAGTAGACCCTTGTACTTCAAATCCCGTATATGGTAAAGTATCAGAAGCCAAAGAATCAAAATTATAATCATTCATTCGAATATTTTCTGATGCAATATTTAAGTTACCTATTGTAGCTGGACCTGATATTCTTATATGATCTTCTGGACTAGATATATAATCAATATAGTCATTAAATAGTTGTATCAATACATCATCATGTATTACTTTTTTTATACCATCTAACTCTTTTTTTATTTCATCTGTCAAGCCACATTCTTTTATTTTCTTTTCTAAGTCAGTATAATCAATATAATCAATATTAGGTCTCAATTTAGAAATACGTCTACCAATATCATCATAATTAGGAGTCTTAGCTTTGGATAAACTCATCATTTTAAACCAAATAGGATCAAATCTATTATTTGCAATAAAACCATCTTTAAATATAGAATTTAAAAATAAAATGAAATCATCACAAGTTGTTTTAATTCCAGCATGTCCGTAATAACCACCCATAACATTAGCTTTAGGATCATTAACTCCATTAGTATTTAATCCGGTATATCTATATCTATCATCACCAAGATTGCCTAAATAAGTATTCCTTAATTGAAGTGGATTAATAATATATTCATTAATTAATTCTTTATAATCTTTATGTGTAACTGTTTCAAGAATATCAGTTAATATCATAATAGGAATATCAGTATACAAATATTGCCCTTTCAAATGAGGCAAAACTCTGCTAGTTTTCAAAACTTTTAATCCTTCCTCTTTATTCTTTTTTTGATTTATCATTCCATAAGTTCTAAAAGTATTTCCAAAAGTTAATAAATCATCAAGACTTAAATCTTTATCTAAGTTGGGATAATTATCAGTAATATCCCTAATTTTCGTATCAAAACTTATATTGTATTTACCTTCTTTAACAATTCGAAAAAATAATACTTCAGTATATAATTTTGTCATAGAGGCAATATCATATATTCCATCATCTTTAGGATTTGGACCAACAGGAATATGAGTAGTATTCCTATCAACAGAAATACTTAAAACACCATTAGGAATATCAAACATTGGATAGTCTTTGTGCCATCTTGACATTATTTCATCATATTCTTGCCTAACAAATTCTTCAGTAGAATAATTATGATATATAGCATAAACAATTTGTTTAAATCTTTCATAGTTAACATATGGAATTTGTTCCTCAATACTTGTTAAAAAAATAATTGTATCTTCATCCAACATATTTAGCATTGAGAGAATTTCTTCGCTCTTATTAGGATAATAATAAATTAAATATTTATATAATTGTTCCATTATAAAATCACCTCCATAATTATACTAAATATTTGAATAAAATCAATGGTAATACAAAAAAGAATTTAGATATATCATTTAAAATCTATTTAACAGTTAGCATAATCCACTTTACAAGATATCCAAAAGAAAATACAAGTAACAATAGAATAGAAACGCTGTCAAATTAAAAGAATATATTAAAAATTATGCAAAAATGTTATAATAAACATGGAGGTTATAGAAATGATTAATAAAGAATTAAAAGAATATATTGAAAATAATATTTTTCCAGAATATAACAAAAATGACGAAGGACACAATTTTGATCATATCAAATATATTATTGAAAGAAGTTTAAAATTTGCTAAAACTGTTCAAGATATTAATGTTGATATGGTATATACTATTGCCACTTATCATGATTTAGGACATCATATTGACCAAAAAAATCATGAAAAAATTTCCAGCGAAATGTTATTAAAAGATGATATGTTAAAACAATTTTTTACTGAAGAAGAAATTAAAATTATGGCAGATGCTGTATACGATCATAGAGCTAGTATGGAAGAAGAACCAAGAACAATTTATGGTAAAATAATTTCCTCTGCTGACAGAAATGTCGATATAACATCACTATTGAAAAGAACATATTCATATCGTAAAAAAGCTAATCCTAATGCATCATTGGATGAGATTATTAAAGAATCAAGACAACATTTAATAGACAAATATGGAAGTTATGGATATGCTAAAGAAAAAATGTATTTTGATGATCCAGATTATCAACACTTTCTTGAAGACATAAAAAATTTAACCAATGATAAAGAAAAATTCAAAGAAGCCTATTTATTAGCTAACAATTTACAACAAGAAAATATTAAAAAGGGAGATATATATCGCCATTTCAAAGGAAAAATGTACCAAATATTAGATGTTGTTTATGATAGTGAAACAAACAATGAAGATGAAAATAAAAAAATAGTCGTATATCAAGCTTTATATGGTGAAAAATTAAAATGGGCTAGACCATATGAAATGTTTACTTCAGAAGTTGACCATGAAAAGTATCCTAATGTAAGACAACGATATCGTTTTGAAAAAACATCTCAAGAAACCACTACTCAAATTGTTCTATGTTCCAGTAAAAAATTTGCCACGGAAACATTTGAAATAGCAAAAAAATTAAAAGAACTTGGATTTAATCCCATTATACCTCAAGAATTTCTTGAAGAAATGGAAAAAAATGCTGCTTCAAAACTCCATTTTTCAAAAATAATCGATGATAGAACAGACTGTTTATTAATTATCAATGAAAATAAGAATGGCATTGATAATTACATTGGAGCTAATGTCTTTGCTGAAATAGCTTTTGGTTTTTACTACAATAAACCAATATATTTATTAAATGATATTTATCCACCTTATGAAGAAGAATTAATAGGTTGGAATACTATTCCATTAAAGGGAGACCTAACAAAAATTAAAAAACCCTCTATACAATAATAGACAATCTTAAAATACTATAAATTATCTTAATCTAATAAAATCCAACTTAAATTTTTAAGTTGGATTTTACATATAGTTAATATTAACCTATAATTTACTATAATAATCAAATCTATTCTTAGCCCACTCTTTTTGTTTATCAATAAGTTCCTTAGCACCTTCTGGATTAACCTTTTTAAGATTAGCATATCTGTTTTCATTCTCTAAGAATAAATCATATTTATCTAAATCAATATCTTTTGAATCTAAATTAAATACTCCTGTATCAGGATTATATCTAAATGTTAAGAAGTAACCACATTTTGAAGCTAAATATCCATCATCTAAACTATGTTCCATACCTGTTTTTATACCATGTTCAATACATGGAGCATAGGCTATAATAATTGAAGGACCTTTATGATTATTTGCTTCTTGTAAAGCTTTTAAATATTGTTCTTTATTATATCCAATATTAACACAAGCAACATATACATGCGGATAACACATTGCTATTCTTGCTAAATCTTTTTTATAATTAGATTTACCAGAAGAAGTAAATGAAGCAATAGAACCAATATTGCTAGATTTTGACGATTGTCCACCTGTATTTGAATATACTTCAGTATCCAAAATCAAAATATTAATATCTTCATTTGTTGAAAGAACATGATCTAAGCCACCATAACCAATATCATAAGCAAATCCATCTCCACCAATAATCCACATAGATTTAGGTACAATATAATCTCTAAGTTCATCTAAATATGGATGTTCTTCAAAATTAATTTCATTATATACTTCTTTACAAACTTTATAATCATCCATATTATTTAACCATTTTTCAAATACTGGAGATTTATTTTCTTCCATATATTTCTTTATTTTATCACGCTTAATATTAATTCCTTGTTTAATTCCTAATCCAAATTCAGCATTATCTTCAAACAAACTATTAGCCCAAGGAACTGAATAAGGAGTAGCCGGAGCACTAGCACCATATATTGAAGAACAACCTGTTGCATTAGCAATAAATAAATTATCATTAAACACTTGAGTTAAATTCTTAATATATGCCGTTTCACCACATCCAGCACAAGCACCTGAATATTCAAATTTAGGATCCTTAAATCCAATATTTTTTACATTCAAAATAGCATTATCAAAGCTTACCCTATGTTCATTTAAATACTCAAAATCATTATTAGTATATTTACCCTTATCATATTTTTCCATTGAAAGAGCTTTATTTCCGACTTTACCAGGACAAATATTAGCACAAAGACCACAACCAGTACAATCTTTATAACTAATACCAATTGCATATTTTTTATCCTTAGGAAACATACTTGGAAGAGCATTTTCATATTTATCATCTTTATCTAATAAATATGGTCTAATAACAGCATGTGGGCAAACAAAAGCACATTGATTACACTGAATACAATTCTCTTTATTCCAACAAGGTACATTCTCCGCAATATCTCTTTTCTCAAATTTAGTACTACCACCAGGATAAATTCCAGATTTTCTATCAATAAAAGCACTAACTGGTAATTCATTTCCCTTAAGAAGACCAATCATCTCATCAAATGTTTTATCATCTTCTTCTTCAAAATTTAAATTAATCCATTCTGAATCTACATCAATTTTATTTATATGAGATACTGATTCATCAACAATTCTGTTGTTTACTAAAACAATATTCTCTCCTTTATGTGAAAATCTCTTAACATTCGTATCTTTCATTATTCCTCTAACTTTATCCGTATCCATAATTTTAATAATGTCAAAAATACAAATTTCCATACAAGTACTAATCTTATTTTTAAGACCTAACTCATTTACTAATTTATAAGCATCTATCGTATAAAAATTAATCTTTTTCTCAGCTAAATAATACTTAACTTTATTAGGTAAAGTCTCTATTAAAGTTTTTTTATCTAATTTTGTATTCAAAAATAAAGTACCACCATCAACCAAATTGTCAACAATATCATATTTATAAATATATTCTTCTTTAGAAACTACAATTAAAGACGGATTGTTTACATAATATGGACACTTTATTTCTTTATCAGAAATTCTCATATGACTTCTTGTTACACCACCAGATTTTTTTGAATCATACTGAAAATATCCCTGTACATATTTATTTGTATAATCACCAATAATTTTAATCATATCTTTAGATGTTGATACCATTCCATCTGAACCATAACCATATATCAAAAATTCTGTCATATCATTTGGAATAATAAAATCATTATCAACATCAAGAGATAAATTAGTAACATCATCATTAATTCCTATCGTAAAATTATGTCTCATCTTATCACTATTCATGAAATCAAATACAGCCTTTATTTGTGCTGGATTAGTATCTTTAGAAGATAAACCATATCTACCACCAATAATCTCTATATTACTATTCTTAAGTGCTGATACAACATCTAGATATAAAGGTTCTCCATTAGCAGCTGGTTCTTTAGTTCTATCTAACACAGCAATTTTTTTAACACTACTAGGAATAACATCAAGTAAATGTTTATTACTAAAAGGTCTATATAAATGAACCTCAACCATTCCATATCTATTTCCCAAAGTATTTAAATACTCTACTGTTTCTCTTATTGTATCACATACACTACCCATAGCAATAATAATACTATCAGCATCTTTATCACCATAATAATTAAATGGTTTAAAATTAGATCCTGTAATCTCATTAATTTTCTCCATATAATCACTAACAATATCTATACTATCAATATAATATTTATTTCTAACTTCAGTATTTTGAAAATAAATATCATCATTTTGTGCCGTTCCTCTAGTATTATAATTTTCATTATTCATAGCTTTTTTTCTAAAAGATTCTAATGCATTTTGATCAATTAAATTTTTAATTTTATCGAAACTCATAAGCTTAATTTTATCAATCTCATGACTAGTTCTAAAACCATCAAAAAAATTAACAAAAGGAAGTGATGATTTAATAGCAGATAAATGAGCTACAGCTGCCATATTATAAGCATCTTGAGGATTAGCTGAACATAACATACATACACCAGTTGACCTAATTGCATATATATCTTGATGATCTCCAAAAATTGAAAGAGCATGTGTAGCTAAACTTCTTGCAGCAACATGTAAAACACCAGGAAGCATTTCCCCAGCCATTTTATAAAGCGTAGGAATCATTAACAAAAGTCCCTGACTAGCCGTAAAAGTAGAAGATAGAGTACCAGACTGTAAAGCACCATGAATTAATGCTACCGCTCCAGCCTCTGACTGCATCTCTACAACTTTAACTTTATTACCCCAAAAATTAACCTCTCCAAAATTTGCCAATACATCTACCTTTTCTGCCATCGGTGAAGCAGGAGTAATTGGATATATCCCACATAATTCTGAAAATTTATATGCCACATTACTAACAGCCTCATTAGCATCCATTGTCTTAAAATTATTCATCATATCACCTCAACATAATTGTAACAGATTTTCTACTAAAAATCTATTAAACTATTAAAAAAGATAATTATTAATATATTTATTAATAAAAAAAAGACTATTACTATTTACAAGTAAAGCCTTGATCTATATATGATGTTTTAAGAGTTGTAAAATCTCTATCTAAATTAAATTTAGTTAAATCATCATTTGATATTTCATCAAAATCAACTACATAAGTAACCTTATAATTATTATTAACATCAGTAGTATCTTGCAAAGAAAAACCCTTAACATTTCCATAAGTACTCTTTACAACATCATGTCTACTTTTAAGCCCTGCCAAATCCAAAATTGTACCAGTAACACCATTAATTATATCATCAATTGTATCACCAATAACTCCATCAATAATTCCATCTTTGTCATTGCTTGTATCATTAGTAGTACCATCAGTACCAGTACCAACACCATCTGTCACATTATCCACATTATCATTTTGCGTATAGTCATATGTCATTCTTACTTTCTTAACTTCATTATTCTCATAATCAATACTATACGTAATTTTAGTATCAATACCATTATTAGTATCATATTCTTTTTCACATGACATAGTATCCATTTTACTTGCATCACAACCACTTAACAATAATATAAAGAATATAAACATCAAAATCTTTTTCATACTTACCTCCTTTTAATTATAATATGGATAACAATAGCAAAATAATAAGAAGTAATTTTTACCATTTTTTTAACAATATTTACCAATAAAAATCAAAATAGCTATCTATTTTATTTTTCTATCAATAAAATTACAAAGACGTAAAGGATTTAAAGATGCCAAATTATATATTTCAGGAAATTGTTTAATAGTTTCAATAATCTTTATATCTTCATCAGAAAAAAATAATATACTATTGTCACTCTCACAAACAACATAATTATCTCTCCCATATAAATAATCAATTGAAACGCCAAAAAAATTAGCTAATTTTTCTAAATTGTCAGCATTAGGCACCCTTTTTCCCTTTTCATAACCACAAACAGATACTTTAGTAACACCCAAATAATTTCCTAATTCTTCCTGGCTTAACCTTTTCTGAATTCGTAGTAGCTTAATTCTTTTACCTATAATCATAATAATCTTTCCTATCTTTATTTTTTATTTTTCTTATGTTCTTTTACATTTTCATCTAACTGAACATTATTATTAGCAATATCACTATTATCATTATTTTCCATTTTTTCTTCTTGCCTTTTACTTCCACTAGATAAAAAAGTAACTTTTTCTGCAATCATTTCCACTTTTTTATGTTTTGTTCCATCTGCATTATCAATCATTCTCGTCTGAAGTCTTCCTTTAACACCAATAATATCTCCAGTTTTACAATACTCAGCAGTATTTTCAGCTATACCTGTCCACAAAACACAATCAAGAAAATCAGTATCATATTCTCCGTTAGTATTTTTAAAGTTTCTAGGAACAGCCAACGTAACAATACTCCTTTTTTTACCAGTTTCAGTAAATTGTAACTCAGGATTATGTGCTAATCTACCAACCAAAATAACTTGATTCAACATAATAACCTCCTTTCTTTTTGAATTTACCATAATAGATTTTTTAGAGCAAATCAAAAAAATATAAAATTGATAAGTTTAAAAAACAAAAAATTAATATTTTTTAATCTGATATTTATAATTATTAACAATTATATAAAAAACGAATTATTTACAATACAAATAATTAAAATTTAACAATAATAAAAAAAAGAGCAAAACAAATTTGCACTTTCATAAATTTTACATTTTATTTACACATTATAAATCTTTAATTGTATCAACTATAGCATCTACATATTTATCCATATTATTTATCATATTATCCAAATCATTTTTATTAGTAATATATCCCAATTCCAACAAATAAGATTCAACTCCTGTATTACTATTCCAATAAGGATTCCCAACTTTCTTATATTTTCCTTCAATATTTTCATTTCTATCATCAACATAAGCTCCAGTTACTATACCACCAGTTTCCCTTATCATATAATAATAGTTAGAATTAGTGGAAATATCATAAGCATTCATTCCTTTTTTTTCATAATCTTTCAAAGAATTTTGTATATCAATATCTGTAAAATTTCTACTATAAATAGAATTAAATACTTTATTTATCTTATTTATAGAATAATTAAGGCCTGTATATGTATTAATATTTTCTACAAGCTTCTTAGCAAAATCATAATTGATATTTTTAGCTGTATATACCTCAAGTCCATTAACATTATGATTAGTATTACTATTCATATGTACAGAAAACAAATATTTTGCCTTTACCTCAGAAGATATGACAGCTCTACCATGTATGCCATATTCATCAAGTAAATCATTTTTTGTTAGTTGATCCTCTTCTCGCGTCAACTTAACTTTAAAACCTTCTGATATTAATCTATCCTGTATTTTTTTAGCAATTTGAAAAGTAAAATCTCTCTCAGAATATCCATAAGCACTAGCACCACCATCCATACCACCATGACCAGGATCAATAACAATATCATAAACACTATCATCTTTATTTTTTTCAACATGCAGCATCATTGTAGGATAGCTGTCCTCAAAATCTATAGTCACCTTTTTTTCATATTTACTCATAGAATAATAAGTAGTCATATCATATGTAGTAGCATTATTGATTGAATAATACTTATACCCAACACTTCCATCTTCCAAAGTATATTCACTACTAACAAACAAATAGTAATCTCCAAAAGGAATATCATCTAAATATAAACCATCATTAATGTACTCACTTAACACATATGTATTTTCTTTTAAAATTAAAGGTACCCTAATAAATTCACCATTATACAAAACCAAAGAATAATTAAGTTTATCATCAATAGTTCCTTCAATATTGAGCCTTGTTCCATAAGTATAATATTTATTAATTGTAAAAACACTATCCATAATATCAAGTTTTTCAATTTCATCATTATCATTATTAAAATAATCATAACAAACAAAACCAATAGCAAAAAGTAACAAAACACCAATAAAAATCAAAAATTTTTTCATTTATCCTCCAATCGTAACACTAAGTAATCTATTTAATTCAACAGCATACTCCATAGGAAGTTCTTCTCTAAAAGTATTAACAAATCCCAAAATCAAAAGTTCTTTAGCCTTTTCCTCATTAATTCCCCTACTCATTAAATAAAATAATTTATCCTCTTCAATTTTAGACACCGTAGCCTCGTGATTTAAACTAGAAGTATTATTATCAACAATATTAGTAGGAATCGTATCACTTTTTGACTTTTCGTCTAAAATAATTGTATCACACTTAACACTAGAAACAGAATGAATAGCATTCTTTGCTATTTTAACCATCCCCCTATAAATAGCATTACCACCACTTGAAGCAATAGACTTTGATATTATATTGCTCTTCGTATATGGAGCCAAATGAATCATTTTAGCCCCAGTATCTTGAATTTGGAAATTACTTGCTGTTGCAACAGTAATACAATTTCCTCTAGCATAAGGACCATTCAATATACAACAAGGATACTTCATATTAACTTTTGCGCCAACATTTCCATCTATCCACTCCATAAGACCATTTTCTTCCACTATAGCTCTTTTAGTAACTAAATTATACACATCACTAGACCAATTTTGAATTGTAGTATACCTACACTTAGCATTCTTTCCAACATAGATCTCTACAACTGCTGCATGTAAAGCATCTTCAGTATACGTTGGAGCTGTGCATCCTTCAATATAATGAAGTTCAGAATTATCATCAACAATAATAAGAGTTCTCTCGAATTGTCCCATATTTTTACTGTTAATTCTAAAATAACTTTGCAAAGGTCTATCTAGCTTAGTATTCTTAGGGATATAAATAAATGTGCCACCACTCCAAACAGCACCATTTAAAGCAGTAAATTTATTCTCATTATACTTAACCAACTTATTAAAATATTTTTTAAATAAGTCAGGATGTTTTTTTAATGCTGTATCTGTATCTAAAAAAATAACATTCTTTTTCTCAAGTTCACTTATCATATTATGATAAATCACTTCACTATCATATTGTGCTCCAATTCCATCTAAATATTTACGTTCTGCGTCTATTACTCCTAATTCATTAAATTCATTTCTAACCTTATCAGAAATATTATTCCAATCATTAGTCAAATTTTCATCACTTTTCTTATAATAATTAATATTATCATAATCAATATTTAATTTAGGTCCAAAGTCAGGATCACTCAACTGATTAAAAGTATATAATGCTTTTTCTCTAAATGAAAGCATCCACTCAGGTTCTTTCTTTATAGAAGACATTTCTTTAATTAAATCATTAGTTAACTTCATTATGCACCAACTTTCACTTGCAATTATATCACGTTTTTTTAATATTTTAAATAAAATAGATTGACTTTTATATTTTTTTATAATATAATCAGTATTGCCGTGGGGAATTAGCTCAGTTGGCTAGAGCATCTGCCTTGCACGCAGAGGGTCAAGGGTTCGAGTCCCTCATTCTCCACCATTGTTCGGGGCTTAGTTCAGTTTGGTAGAATGCGTGGTTTGGGACCATGAGGTCGCCTGTTCAAGTCGGGTAGCCCCGACCATTGTAAAATTTATTAGGTTATATACCTAATTTTTTTTTGCCATAATTTCCTTATAATAAAATGAATCGATAGAAACTATCCATTAATAAAACAATACATTTACATTTTATCTATATCAAAAGTCATTATCTTGTCAAACAAATCATTAATATTTTCCTTAGGAATTTTAAAAACAAGATTTTTATTTCTCTGTTCACCCTCTCGAATACCACTTCTAGATACCCTACAAGCTATTGAAACTTTAACTATATTTTCTTCCAACAATTTAAGAAAAACATCAAATGATTTTAACTCATATATAATCATTTTATAATATCTAAAATAATCTACACATTCTATTCTCTTTTTACTCGCATATATTAATGCTAAACTAGACAACTTAATCTTTAAATGAGATCTTAAACTATCAAAGTTTATAAATGCATCTCTTTCAATCAAATTACCATACAAGTCATATACAAATAAAAACAATTTCTCTTTTTCATAGTCTAATTTTAATTCAAAAAAATATTTATTGTTAACCAATACTTTTTCATTAAATTTCAAATCACAAAGTAATAATTTTCTATCAATATATATCATATCGGTCTTACCATATTTTTCAAGAATCTTGTTCATTTCATACAAAGAAGGACCATCAAAAGCTTTTGTAAACAAAGTTATAGGATATCTACTAAATCTTGTAGTACACTTAATTTCAATACCATAATAATCCGGAAAAAACATACTATCTGGTAATTTGCCCAGTAAGCTTTCAAAAGTCAATCCAACTCCGCTTGTATTATTAACAATTGATTTTATCCACTTTTTTTGTGATATTAAATTAAAATTATTAATTAGATTACTATATTTTTTATTAATCATAAAAACCCTCCAATCATTATAAATAATAATCATATAAAAAAATACTTAGTACCGACTCATAGCCAGGCGGTCGTAGTAAAAAAGCAAAAAAACCCTCAAAGTGAGAGTTTTTAATTACAAATTGGTGCGGGTGAAGGGACTTGAACCCCCATGGATAAACCGCTAGATCCTAAGTCTAGTGCGTCTGCCAATTTCGCCACACCCGCAAAAAAATGGTGGACCCTGTAGGACTCGAACCTACGACCGCCCGGTTATGAGCCGGATGCTCTAACCAACTGAGCTAAGGGTCCATTACAAAATCAATAATACCATAATTTATTCTATTTTTCAAGACATAAACAAGATATTTTGATTTTTTTATTATATATATTATATTACTTTATCTCATAAACACTAACTTGTTTTTTATCTTTACCAAGTCGTTCATATTTTACATACCCAGAAATCGTTGAATACAAAGTATCATCAGTACCTCTACCAACATTTTTTCCAGGATGAATCTTTGTTCCTCTTTGACGATAAATAATAGAACCTGCTTCTATAAATTCACCATCACTAGCTTTTGCTCCTAATCTCCTACCTGCAGAATCTCTACCATTACTTGTAGAAGATTGACCTTTTTTATGAGCAAATAATTGTATATCAAATTCAAAGAACCTAAACATATTTATTCCTCCCTAATCTTAATATTTTTTCCATAATTAATTTCTATTTCTTTTAGACATCTTATCATATTATCCAACAATTTTCTTGTGATATCATTTTCTTTTTGAACTGATATCTGCATATTACCACTGCTCTGTACTACTGATATAGTGTCAGCACAGATAGACATAATAGCATTTATCGTAGTTAACACAGTACTACTCACAGAAGCACAAACAATATCACTACCATAATCACCAAAATTAGCATGTCCCTTAATAGAAATCATATTTTTTGAAACTTCTACTTTAATCATAGAAACTCCTATTTAATTTTTTTTATTTCTACCTTAGTATATGGTTGACGATGTCCTTGTTTTCTTCTTGAAGAACGATGATTTGGTGTATATTTAAAAATAGTTATTTTTTTACTCTTACCATTTTTAACAACAACACCTTCTACAGTAGCACCTTCAACATAAGGATTTCCTACCACACCATCTGCCATTAAAACTTTATCAAAAACGACTTTTTTTCCTTCTTCTAAATCTAATTTTTCAATATAGATTACATCGCCTTCATTGACATAATATTGTTTTCCACCAGTTTCAATTATAGCTTTCATTTTTACCTCCTTATATATTTTGTTTAAGACTCGCCTATAAGGTGAGAAAAATCTACTTATATACCTTTTTCGTGCGGTTGAGCAATCAACTCGAGGTCTTTCAAACAGTTATAATTTTATCATAATAAACTATATTAGTCAAACAAAAAATATTACATTTTACACAAAAAATATTACATTTTACCAGAAAAACGCTTATTTAATGCAATTTCCTCACTAATATATCTATTTTTAACCTTAAATATATGTGTTCTATCTCTCTGCATTTTATCTAACTTATTAGTAATCTTAATTTTATTATACATAATTTTATATAAATAACGTTCCAATAAAAACTTATTAAACAAATAATCAATATCTCTATAATATTTATAAATACCTTCTAATAATATACTCAATGTTAAAAACATAGTATAATTAAACTCATAATAATTATAAACCATTATCACAATAATTATTATTAAAGACAAATAAACAGTCACCTTATTAGCCAATTTGTATGGAAGAATTTCAAATAAAAGTAAATTTAATATTTTTCCTCCATCAAGAGGATATATAGGCAAAATATTAAACATTAGTATACTAATATTATATTGTTTATACATATCAAAAATATATTCACGTACACAACCATAGTTGTATAATAACACCATAATCAAATAAAATATAATCTGAAAAAAAATTCCTCCAAAAGCAACCTCCAACTCCTTTGATATTTTCTCATTAATATTATAATTTAACTTTGTCATTCCACCATACGGATAAATTGTTATTTTTAAAACATTAAACCCATTCCTCAAAGCTATCAAATAATGTCCCATTTCATGAATCAAAATAATTAAAGTAAATATAAGCAAATTTGTCATATGACCTGTCAAAACAAAGCCCAATGCCATTAATATATATGTATAATGAAATTCTATCTTTATCATTGTAAATAATCTTCTACATTCAAAAAGTCATTATCTTCTGAATATACCAAATAAAGAGTATTATTATTTACCTCACCAAGTAAACTACCAGCTTCAACATAATCATATAATTTCAAAGAAACATTAGACATATTTCCATACCATATATCTACACCATTTTCGCCTTCAATAATAACCGTATTGTTATATCCATCTTTTTGTCCTATATACAAAACTAAACCACTATTAATAACTGGTACTAAGTAATTATCACCAACTTCTAATTTTACACCATCCAAATATTTAGAAATATCATTATATTCTAATTTTTCCTTAAATACAGGATATGTATCATTACTAATTTTCTTCAAAGGAACTACACCACCAAGATATTTATTATATATTTTTTTTATTTTAGAAAAAGATATATTATCAGTATAAATATTTTTATAAATATAATTCTTAAATTCAACACTACTCTTTGACAATATAGCCAATACCAAAAATATCACAATTAAAAACAAACATCTCATCATTAAATTTCTTAAATATTTTATTATCTTCTCTTCTTTAACATTTTTCATAGTAATATATATGAAAAAAATTATAAAATATGAAAAAAGCTATTTAGATAAATAATCTATAGCTTCTTCAAACGTATTTATTTTAACCAATTTCAATTTATAATTATTATCTTCAACAACTTTCTTAGCTTCTTCATAGTTTGCCTCCGGCACCAAAACTATATCCATTTTATCATTATTAGCTCCAATTATTTTATATTTTATTCCATCAATTTCACCTACATTACCATCAATATCAATAGTACCTGTACCTGCAATTTTTCTTCCTTTAACTATATCTATACCACTTTTTTCCTGATATATAGCAAGCGATAACATAAGTCCTCCAGAAGAACCACCTTCACTATTCTTAAATTTAATATCAATATCATCTGAAAGTTCATACTCATAATTAGTTACCATAGCAATACCAAGTAAATGATTATAATCAACCTTTAAATTAGCCTCAATCAAAACATCATCTCTTAAAACCTCAAAATTTACATAGTCTCCGACATTTTTATTCTTAACAACTTTTTTAATATCTAAAATATCATTAATTTCATTACCATCACACTTTATAAGTTTATCACCAATTTTTAATTCATTTTCACTAGTTACACCAATAACTATATTATTAGACTTAGTTATCTTTATATCCTTTTCCATATAATTATAAGCAACAAAAATAGCATTCTGAATTGAATTATCTAACATAACTTTATTTCTCAATTTTATATCATCTAAAGTTTCATTTGATAATTGTTGATTTTCTATCTTTGATACATCCCAACTTTTAATTATTTTACCCATAACTAATGACAAAACAGTACCATCATATTCCGTTACATAAAGCATATTTAAACTACCATTCGTTTTACTATCTCCAAGTCGTTCCAAAACATTAATAGTACCACCAGGAGCCGATACATAATAAGGTAACTTAATATTTAAAATCAAAAACATACATAATATAATTAAAATAAATAACAAATTTTCTTTTAATATTTTTTTCATAAATCTCCTTACTATTATAATATATTTAATCATATAATCTATTATGAAGAAAAAAATTATAAATTTAATAATTGTATTTTGTTCAATTTTTATTTTAATTGAAGTATTACTAAATAAAGTCTTAATATATAATTCCATCAATTATTCATTAAAACTCTGGGTCAATAATATTATACCATCATTATTTCCTTTTTTTGTTTTTTCTGACATTCTACTAAATTATAATGTAACACAATATATTCCAAAATCAATAAAAAAAGCATTCAAAGCAATGTTTAACATTAGCGATCATTTAGTTACAATATTTATATTAAGTATGATATCAGGATTTCCATCCAACGCAAGAAATACAAAAATATTATATGAAAAAGGTAAAATAACTGAAGAAGAAGCAAATCACATTCTTATATTTAGTCATTTTTCTAATCCTTTATTTATTCTAACGACCATATCACTATATTTCTTTAATAATAGCAATGTTGGTATAATACTTATTTTATCTCATTACCTTAGTAATTTTATTTTAGGAATAATACTCCGAAGCAAAAATAAAAGTAATAATAAAGAGATAAACTCTGCCAATATTTCCACAAACAATTTTGGTAATACTTTTATAAATGCCATAAAAAGAAGTATAAACACAATATTAAATATTGGAGGAATTGTTACCATATTTTTAGTAATATCTGCTATTATTACTACAAGATTCAAGTTTAACACATATAATTCAATGCTAATTAAATGTATATTTGAAATAACAATAGGCATAGATGCACTATCTCAAATTAATCTAAATTTAACACATAAATTAGTTATAACAAGTATGGTATTATCTTTTGGAGGATTATCCGTACATATGCAAGTATTAGCAGAAATTATTAATACTAAAATCAAATATCGTTACTTTCTAATTGGTAGATTTTATCAAATGATACTTTCAGGAATAATAACCTATATCATATGTTTATTTACAACTATATGAATCATTATCATGATATTTTGTATACTTAAATTTAAATGTTTTACCATATGGATCTTGTCCACCACAAGAATAATCGCCTTCAAAATAAAGTCTAGCTTCACAATCTCTTCTTCTTATATATAGACATGTTTGATATGACGAACTTCTATTATTTCCATTTTTACCCAAAAATATTTGTTTAAACATTAAATCAGCCGCCTCTTTTTGACTTTTTCCCTTATTTATAGCATTACAATAAGACTCCACTGCTGTATTCAAATATTTTATACCATTATTTCCAAAATCAACTAGAGAGGCCATTTGATCTTTAGTTAATTTGCCATTCATATTACATTTTTTTAAAATATTATTAATAGCATTTTTATTATAATTAATTATACATACAACCGCTTCACGAACAGCCGTTTTAGGAATACAAGCTCCATCATTTTCAAAGAAAGACCTAGTAAAATACTTTTTATTATTTGAAGAAACAGTACTACAAGGTAATAAATTATATGAATCATAATCTTTTAGAAGATGATTTGTAATCCCGTAAGCCGTTGTATAAGTACTTGAACTAAATTTTTTTATTTTATAACCACCACTACAAGTACCAGGAGTACTTTCAAATTGATACAAAAAATCTGCAATGTGCTTATTATCAGAAAACTTATTACTAATTACATCATATTCTATAGAATTTGAAGAACTAGGTTTTGAAGACGAAGAACTCGATGAAGAAGAATTAGAAGAACTAGGAGGATTAACTGGTGGATTACTAATAACAACTTTGCAATCAACTAAAGTAGAATTATTAGCAACATCAAAAATTTCCACACGAACATTCGAAAGAGCAGCATTAATATTTATTCTATTACTTGTATAAGTACTATTATTATATTTATAATAACTTACTTTAACATTATCAGAAGATTTAATATCAATTGTAGTTTTACCTCCTCCTACATAAGCAGTACATGAACCAGTAGGCTTGATCTTATCAATATTTTTCACTTCAATACTCTTTTCATTTCTATGACCATTCTTAGTTATCTCAGAAAATTTATATACACCATTTGAAGTAACTTGATAAGTTGCATCCTTGTCTCTAACAACTTCTCCATTAGGTAACAATAAATAATCAAAATAATTATCAATTATACCAACATTAATTATAACATTCTTATTAGTATATTCAGTATTATTTAAAGTCAAATTAATACTAGCATCAGTTACAACAACTAATCTATTAACACTAGCAACAGCTCCCCTTGAATTTAAAACACTATATATTAATTTATAAGTACCTACTTTATTATAATCAACTTTACCATCAATAGAAACTTTAGAAGTAATGTTACCATCTATTGTATCAATAGCCATATAACCAGGATCGTTATATATATTGCCTAATTTTATATAATCAACAGTTTTTCCTTTTAAATATATATAACTATAATTAGAATTCTTACTTAAAACCTCTACCTTTCTCCTTACAGAAACATTCCCTAATTCATATATAACATCATAACTACCAACTTTATCAACATCAACAGTATTTGTTACAATAACCTTATCAGTAACATCTTTACCATTATCAGTTTTAGCAGTGTACCCTGGTTCAACATATATATCACCAACATACATAGATATACTATCATTACCCATCAAAAAAATACTATATTCTTCATAATTTCTATTACTACGAGACTTTATAATTAACAATATAATAATAGCAATAACCACCAAAATAACTATTGTTATTATTCCCACTTTTTTATTATTATTTTTATCTAGAGGTAAAAAAGATTTAATGTTATCAAATAAATTTATTCTTTTGTTTTTTTCTTCATCATATTTTATATCTACAACTTCTTTATTTTCATTAAACATAAATCATATCTACCTCACTCCATAAACTTTATTTTTAATTTTAGAATGCTACCATACTACAAAATAATTTAACATAAAACACTTTTGTTGTCAAGGAAATGCAATCGTACATTTGTTGTAAAAAAAGAAACTACTTAGTTTCTAATATTCCATATTCACCATCTTTTCTCTTATATAAGATACATATATTATCTGAATGCATATCCTTATATACAAAGAAATCATGTCCTAATAAATTCATTTCTAATATAGCTTCTTCTTCATCCATAGGTTTCATTTCTAAAGTCTTTCTCTTAACAATATTATATTTAATGCTTTCATCTTCAATATCATTTTCTTCTATATCAAAATTAAGATTTAAATCTTTATAACCTTTATTCTGCTTACTCAATCTAGTCTTATTTTTTCTAATTTGTCTTTCCAGTTTATCTGTTACAAGATCAATAGCAGAATATAAATCATCATTTCCAACTTCTCCTCTTAATATATACTTATCCGCAGGTATAGTTACCTCAATAATCTGTTCTCTTCCACGAACCTTTAAAAGAACATTAGCCACTACTTCGTCATTTTGAAAATACTTATTTAGCCTGTCTAATTTATTTTCAACATAATTTTCTATTGCACTAGTTACTTCTAATTTATCACCACGAATGTTATATTTCATATTATCATATCCTTTCTTAAAATAATTATAGCAAAAATAAAAGAAAAAATCCATTATTTAAAAAATATTTATTTGATTATTGTAAACCAATATATTAAAAAAAAGTAAACCAAAGTGTTTTTCACTTCGTCTACTTTTATAATATAACTTCATATTAAGACTTATATTTTATTTTATTTTTCTTGATTCCAAATAATATCTCTTATCATAACTATGTCCCATAGAGAATGTTTTCCTAGGTAAAGCACCATCTAAAATAACTGTTTTAAACAATTCTTCTTTACCCATTACTTTAAATAAAAATCCAATATTATTTACATCACTACCCATCTCTCTTGTAGTATCATCTCCATGAATATAATCAATCTTTCCCTCATTCTTAGACAAATAGTCATCCAAAAACATTTGAATAGAACCAACAGCAATATTTGACTTAGGATTACTAATATATATTTTTTTATCAAAATCTTTAGTAACAATTTCTACTTCTTGTCCATTACCATCTTCATTTATTTCATAATATTTATATAATTCACTAAGCATATTATATGGATCAGTATTAAATACAACTCTATGAATAGGTTCAAATTCCAAAGCACTACTATGTAAATTAACAAGTTCTACCAAAGCATATCTAGCTGGATTATTTAAATATTCTTCTTCACTCATTGTTTTTTTCAAATTCTCATAACATGTTTTAGCAGTAGCCAAAGAATGATTACCATCCCCCATAGCAAATAATAATACACCCTTATCACTAACACCATACTTTTTATTAAAATTATTTTGATCTGCTAATAATTCTAACTTTTCATTAATATTATCAATTATATCCTTATTAAGTTTGTACCCTTTAACATGACCACCTTTTTGCATCAAATCAAAATCATAAACTTTATCATTTTCACTTACCAAACGACTTAATGGCTCTATAACATCCTGTTTATCATCATCAATTAAAATCATTATATGAGGTAACTCTAACAAAGCATTTTCTCTTACTTTAACTCTAGGCGGAATTCTTTCAATAACTGTCTTTTCTGTAGCTCTTATCAAAGTCTGGCTACCTTTTTCAAAAGAGTAATCCTCTAAATCTACAACGCCAATTAATCCTTCTCTAATTTTTCCATCATTTTGTGTTCTCTGTAAATAAATCATTGTGTCTTTATATTCCACAAACAAATCATTATTTACATATTCTTCCATAGTGTTATTGATTTCAGAAATTTTCTCATTAACATTATCACTTTCCAAATAGATTTCTGGTAAAGTCAACCTCAAAGTAGATGGACTATCACCCACTATATCGTTAACTTCTTTCCAATATTCAGGTTCACTAGTATATTGATCACAAGCTACAACTGACCACTTAGTCATATCAACATTCTTAGGCAACAATATATTAGCACTTTTAAATGGTATATTCATTTTTATCACTCCTCCACTTATAGTATAACACCAATAAATATATATGTAAATCAAATGACAAACACTATTTTAAATAATCACATTCCATACACTTTATATTATCTTTGTTTTCTAATAAAATCCCACCACATTTTGGGCACAATTCACCAGTAGGTTTATCCCAAGTAGCAAGTTTACATTTAGGATAATTATTACATCCATAAAATATCTTACCCTTTTTCGTTTTTTTCTCAACTATTTTCCCACCACATTTAGGACAAGGCATTATTTCAATAGGATTAACCTTATCATTTTTAATATATTTACATTCAGGATAATTAGAACAAGCAACAAACTTACCATATTTACTTCTCTTAATCACTAATGGACTATTACAATTAGGACATAATTCACCAGTTTCTTCAGGTTTAGACTTTTCCATACTAGTAAAAGCATTCTCTACCTTAGGTTCAAAATCTTTGTAAAATCTATCTAGCAAATTCTCCCAATATAACTTTCCTTCAGCTATCTTATCCAAATCTTCTTCCATATCCCTAGTATAATCAACATTTATTATATCCTTAAAAAATTCCTGTAATTTATCTGTAGTTTCTATACCAATTTCTGTCGGATTAAACTTTTTATCAATTACTTTAACATAACCTCTTTCTAAAAGTATTCCAATAGTCGTAGCATAAGTAGATGGTCTTCCTATTCCCAAAGTTTCCATTTTTTTAATTAATTGACTTTCAGTATAACGTGCTGGAGGTTTAGTAGTATGTGCACTATAGTTAATTTCTTCTGAAACAACGCTACCATTGTATTTACCAAAATCAGGTAATAATTCTCCATCATCTTCATTATCATCATACACTTTTAAATATCCATCGAATTTAACAATACTACCAGTTACTTTAAATTTATAATCATTATTATCTAAAATAATACTAGTTACTTCCATAACAGCATCTTTCATTAAACTAGCCAATGCTCTATTATATATAAGTTTATATAACTTAAACTCATCAGAAGTTAAATATTCACGCACATCATCTGGACGTCTATTAATACTAGTAGGTCTAATTGCCTCATGCGCATCCTGTACATTATCTTTCTTCTTACTAGTCTTAACATATCCAACATAGTCATCACCATAATTATCACGAATAAATCCATAAGTAGATTTAACAAACTCATCACTCAATCTAATTGAATCTGTTCTCATATAAGTAATTAAACCAACTGTCTCATCTTTTAAAGTAATACCTTCATATAACTTCTGAGCCAACATCATTGTTTTCTTAGAAGTAAAATTAAGTTTACTAGAAGCCTCTTGCTGTAAAGTAGACGTAATATATGGAGGCTTAGCTTTCCTAGCTTTATCTTCTTTCTTAATATTTTCAATAATAAACTTAGAAGATAATTTATTCAATATAGCAATCGCTTCTTCTTCTGTCTTTATTTCCAATTTATCTTCTTTATAACTATCTAATTTAGCCTTAAAATCAGCAAAAACAGCTTCAATTTCATAATAATCTTCAGGAACAAAAGCCAAAATTTCTCTTTCTCTATCCACAATTAATTTTAAAGCAACACTCTGTACTCTTCCCGCTGATTTACCACCAGTCTTAGACTGCATCAACTTGCTAAGTCTAAAACCAATAATACGATCTAACATTCTTCTTGTCTCCTGTGACTTAACTAAATTATCATCTATCATTCTAGCATGTTGAAAACTATCTAAAATAACATTTTTAGTTATTTCATTAAAAACTATCCTACGATACATATTATCATTAAGTCCCAAAGTATCATATAAATGCCAAGATATAGCCTCACCTTCCCTATCAGGGTCGGTTGCTAAATAAACACAATCAGCACTTTTTACTTCTTTTTTTAGCTCATTAACTAATTTCTTCTTTCCCTTAATAATAACATAATCTGGTTTATAATGATTTTCCAAATCAATTCCAAATCCATACTTACCAGATGTAGATAAATCTCTTATATGACCCAAAGAAGATACAACCTTATAATCCTTACCCAAATATTTTTCAATAGTCTTACTCTTACTTGGAGACTCAACAATTACTAATTTCATACTCATTTCTCTCTTTCCATAACATTATATACATATAAAAATATGTTTGTCAAACAATTTTACTTCTAGTTAAAAAACATAAAATAACAGCATAAACTTTTATCAGGAGGAACCATGAACAATTTTATAAAATTCTTTTATAACATGAAAGTTACTAATACTAACTTTATCAACAACTATTATGAATTTAATCATAACAACAATTACTATAGACTATATATATTAAATGAAGAATATAATATTTACAACTACAATAATATCTATACAATTAATAAAGAACTAATAAATAATACTCTAATGAGCGAAATAATATTAAATAAAGATAAAAATATTATAACTACTTACCATAACATAAATTATATCTTATTAAAAATAAATTGTAATATAAACAAAGACATCACCCTAGAAGAAATTGATTATCTATCTAAAGTTAAAATAGTTAATAATAATAAATCAAATTGGGGATTACTTTGGAGTAAAAAAATTGATTACTTAGAAGAATTAATAAGTGAAAATGGAAAAAAATATCCACAAGTAGTTAATTCTTTTAATTATTTTATAGGACTATCCGAAAATGCTATAAGTTATTATAATAATATAGATATTGATAATAATATGATGCATTATATCTCTCATAAAAGACTAAAACCCACTGACAAAGTAGACTCTCTATATAACCCATTAAACATAATATATGATTATAGAGTACGAGATGTAGCTGAATATATAAAAAATTCATTTTGGGCAGATAATCACAATATATATAATGAACTAAACAATTATTTATATAAAAGTAACTTATCATTAAACGAAGTAAAATTATTAATATCAAGAATATTATTTCCAAGCTTTTATTTTGACTTATATGAGGATATATTTAATTACAATAAAGATGAAAAAATACTTAATAATATAATAAGTAGAATAGATGAATATGAAGAATATTTAAATTCAATCATTATATATTTTAAAAGATTTTATCCAATAGATGAAATAGAATGGTTAAAGAAAAAGATTATTAATTAACATTAACAACCTTTATAATTTCAGGAATTTCATTAACTAGTGCTGTTTCTATACCACTATCTAAAGTGTTATCAATTAAAGGACAATCACTACAAGCACCAGTTAATCTTACATAACAAACTCCATTTTCGTATTTAATAAATTCAACATCCCCACCATCATTTTGTAAATATGGTCTAACTCTATTTAAAACTTTTTCAATTTTTTCTTCTACAGTCATATCAATCACCCAAAATAAGTATAATTGTTTTTTTTCTATTTTTCAAGGCAAAACATTTGCATTTTAACTTTTTTTTGCTATAATAAGCCTAGTTGGTGAAAATATGAATGAAATAAAAGTTGGAGATATTATTGAAGTCGCAGTTACAGGAATTCAAAAATATGGTGCATTTGTCTTAATAGATGATAAATATGATGGACTAATACATATATCAGAAATATCAAAAGGATATGTAAGAAACATTAATGATTATGTTAAAATTAAAGATAAAATATATGCAGAAATTATTGATATAGATACAAACAACAACAAATATAAATTAAGTATTAAAAATATAGATTATAAAAATAGTAAAAGATATATTAATGATATAAAAGAAAATAACAATGGTTTTGAACCATTAAAAGAGCATTTAGATTCATGGATAAATGACAAGATTAGAGAAATAATGAACAAAATGTAAAAAAAAGTGTTGACAAGATAGTTTAATTAGTGTTATATTAGTCAATGTCAAAGCCAATTATTTTGACTTATGGGCGATTGGCTCAGTTGGTTAGAGCATCTGCCTTACAAGCAGAGGGTCATAGGTTCGAGTCCTATATCGCCCACCATGCCGAAATAGCTCAATTGGTAGAGCAACTGACTTGTAATCAGTAGGTTACGGGTTCAATTCCTGTTTTCGGCACCATCTTTTTTTTGGAGGGATAGCGAAGTGGTCAAACGCGGCAGACTGTAAATCTGTTCTTTCGGGTTCCATGGTTCAAATCCATGTCCCTCCACCACTCGTTTTAGCATAAATTGCCTCGTAGCCAAGCGGTAAGGCACCACACTTTGACTGTGGCATTCGCTAGTTCGAGTCTAGCCGAGGCAACCAGCTATGTTCCGTTAGCTCAGTCGGTAGAGCATTTGACTTTTAATCAAAGGGTCTGGAGTTCGAATCTCCAACGGGACACCATTTAAAGAAATTAACTAGGTACTACCTAGTTTTTTTTGTTGACAAACAAGAATTAATATGTTAATATACTTAAACACAAGGAGGGGAATATAATGGAACAAATACAAAAAAACAGAAAAAAAGCCAATTATACTTTAATAAGAGTTTGTTCTTTTGTAACAGCATTAGGTTTAACAGTAGCAGCTCCATTTTTTATCAAAGGAAAAACATCAAAAGGAAAAATATATTATCCTACTAAAATTACAACTACTAAAGTAGACTTTAATGACTACTATAGTTTGATAAATACAAACGAAACCGAAATGTATGATAAAGAACAAAAAGAAAACCATATCACACTAAAAGTTATAGAACATGGTAAAGAAACTTATACAATTAACGGAAAAAGCAAAAAAACAGATAAAATAAGTTATTATGAATTTCAATCATTATTTGAAACAGAAGAAGAGTTAAGAAATTCAATAATAGCTATTTATAACAGATATGGTAACCTTGATGAAGATGTATTAAGTAAACACCTAGGAGCTTATCTAATTAAACGTGAAGAAATTGAAACTGAAGAAATAAAAGACGGAATAAGTGTTGAATATACATTTGAAACAACTGAAAAAGAATCTAAAGTATTACCGTATTCAAAGCAAGAAGTTAAAAATAAACAAATAGTAGCTACCGCTATAACAGGTATAATTACTTTAGGAGGAGCTACAATAATAAGTATAAATACAAGAAAAAGAAAAAGCAAAAAAAGAACTAGAAATGAACAATAATCTAGTTCTTTTATATTTTAAAACTTCCATCTTCAAATAAAATAATTTCTTTTTCTTCAAATGTAATAGCTGTAATTTTTAAATCATCAGTACCTATCATAATGTCAACATGTCCTCTTGACTTATTATATCCAATAGTTTCTAATTGTTCATCACTAAAGTCAGAAGAACCATCTATGCATTCCTTAAATCCCATACCAACAGCAATATGGCAAGAAGCATTTTCATCATATAATGTTTCAAAAAACAACATATTAGAATTTGCTATTTTACTATTTTTATCAACTAAAGCAATTTCTCCTAACATAGAAGATTCTGAATCAACAGATAAAATATTACCAAGTTCTTCCCTACCAACACTAGCATCATATTTAACAACCTTACCATCACAAAACTCTAAACAAATATCTTTTATTAGAACTCCCGAATGTACCAAAGGTAGTGAAGAATATACAATCCCATTAGTTTCAAACTTATTAGGAGTAGTAAACACTTCTTCCGTAGGAAGATTAACAATAAGTTCTCTATCACCAATTAAACTACTACCACCACACCATAAAGCTCTCTTATCTAAATTCACTGTTAAATTAGTACCAAGACTATTAGTATAATGTAACTCTTTTATTTTCAAATCATTAAGTTTACAACACTGTTCTCTATTTAATTTCATCTTTTCTTCCCAAGATTTTAAAGGATTTTTTGTATTAATCAAACATATATCAAAAATAACATCCCACAATTTTTCTAAAGACAAAACATCATTTGGAAATAATAATTTACTCCATGCCTCTGTAGCCACAGCAGCTATACACCAATCTATTTGATTATTTTCTTGTTTTTCCCTATATAACTTTCTTGTCTTTAAAGAATAAACAGAAGCAAATTTCAACTTTTCTGTTTTTATATCCCCCATACTATTAGGATTAGCATCAACTAAAAACAAAAAAGCCCCATTTTTCTCTGCATACTTATCATGTATACTTTTATTCCAAAACATACATTTTTTAATATCATCTTCATCATAATATTTAAGCAATGTATGCTTAATTTCATCATCATAATAATCAAAATATATATCACGAACTCCTAACTCCATAGCCACTTTTGTTAAAACTCTAACAAAAGGAAAAGACTCTATTGGAGCACTAATAACAAGAGGTTCTCCCTCTTTAATACAAAGTCCCTTTTTTAATAGTAATTCTGCATATTTATAATATTTCTCTTCCATATAATCCTCCATTTATCAAAAAAACACCATTAGGTGTTATTTTCTAGATACATATTTACCATCTTTTGTAGATACTATAATTTCTTCATCTTGTTCAATAAATAATGGTACTTTTACCAAATAACCAGTCTCTATTATTGCATCTTTAGTAGCATTCGTAGCCGTATTTCCTTTTACAGCTGGCTCCGTTTGAATAATTTTAAAATCAATCTTTTCAGGAAGTTCTATACCCAACATTTCATTTTCATAAAAATAAAGTATTACTTCCAAACCTTCCTTTAAAAATTTTACTTCATTACTAATCTGACTCTTATCAATTTCAACTTGTTCATAAGTATTCATATTCATAAAACTATACATATTTCCATCATTATATAAATATTGCATTTTAATCTTATCAACATGAGCTGTTGGAACCTTTATACCAGAATTAAATGTTTGTTCAACAATAGAACCAGTTCTTAAATTTTTCAATTTTGTTTTAACTATTGCTGCACCCTTACCTGGTTTAACATGTTGAAACTCTAATACCTGATAAAGATTACCTTCATAAGTAATAGTTAATCCTGTTTTAAAATCATTAGTATTTATCATTTTTACCTCCTAGTATAACTTATTTCTTTTCTTTATGATTAGTATTTTTTCTACATTTAGGACAATACTTATTTAATTCTAAACGTTCTGTAGTATTCTTTTTATTCTTACTAACATTATAGTTTTGACTCTTACATTCTTCACAAACCAAAGCAACCAAAACTCTATTTTCATTTTTCTTAGCCATTTTATTTCCTCCTTCAAAAAAACATCAAATGTATTATATCAACAAATAATATCAAAATCAAGAAAAATACATACTTTTTGTCCATTTACTATCTATATATATCAAAGAAACTATTAACTACCCTAGAAGAAATTCTCTTCGTAACTTGGCTTGTATAATTTGCATCAGGTAAAGAAACATCCGGAGATACAACGACCAAAGACATTATAGGATTATCACCAGGAGCATAACCAACAAAACTTGTTGATATAGTTTCCGTATCCACAACCCCATCATTATCCGTATCTAAGAAACTCTGACTAGTTCCTGTTTTTCCAGCCGAATTAGTATAATTCCCCATATAACCATAACCAATACCATTATTTATAACTTGATTAAATCCATATCTAACCCTATCAATATACTTCTTCTCCACATCAACAACTCCCAATATTGTTTTTTCTCTAGCATATATTAAATCACCAAGTAAAGTATCAGGATTACTAGAAGGTGAATATACTTCTTTAAGCAAATAAGGTTCCAATCTAACACCACCATTTGCTAAAGTAGAAATATATTGCGATAATTGAATTGGCGTATAAGTATCATACTGACCTATAGCATAATCAAGTAAATGACCAGAAAGTTTAGACTTACCACTATAACCCAAAGACTCAACAGGTAAATCTATTCCCGTTTTAACCCCAAGACCAAAAGAAGCATACATACTACGATATTTAGAAAAAGCATCGTCACTTATTTTTAAAGGCTTATCATACTGGTAATTACCATTGCCTACCTTAATAGCAATTTTATACTGATAAACATTAGAAGAATAAGCCAAAGCATAAACATCATCAATAAGACCCATTGTACGCCAAGAACACTTCAAAGGCGTATTTTTAATTTTAATACATTCATCCATTAATTTTGTTCCTATATCTATGGCATTATATTTATAACCAACCAATATTGAAGCTCCCTTTACAACACTACCAGGAGTTACAGGCAAAGTCACAATACCAGGAGTATAATCAACAACATAATACTTTCCATCATCACCTTTTCTTACCTGTTTACCAGACATAGCCAATATCTCTCCAGTTTGAGGATTAGAAACAACAACAAAAGATCTATTATAATAACCAGTATTAGCCTCATACTTAGTATTCAAAACCTCTTCCGTCAAAATACTCTCCAATCTCTTTTGAAGTTCAATATCGATAGTTAAAACAATATCATTACCCCTTTTTCCTTCACTAACCAAAGAATAAGTATTGTTATCTCCTACCTTATATATAGCCTTTGTACCCTTCAAATAATTTTCATATTGATATTCCAAATAACTAATACCTACCCTATCATCTAAAGAATAACCAAGTTCTAAATAATGATTAGCAAGTTCTTTAGGTATACCTTGTTTATCAGAAGAAACATTACCAAGTATAGACTTAAAAGTATCCCCATATAAATATATTCTTTCCCAATCAAGTTTTGTATTAAAACCAGACAAAGAATCAATATTCTCAGATATATAAGCATATTCCTCTTCTTTAACATCTTTATTCTTTATAATTTTTTCAGCATAAGAATAACCTTTATTCATCAAATAATATATATAAGCAGCCTCTTTATTAACACTACTTACCTCTCCATCACTAATCTTAGTCAAAGCTATTTTCTTTATATCATCCAAAGATTTCTTTCTACCATTTTCATTTCTTCGTTCTTTATCACTAACTCTCTCATTAACATCATCAATATGTTCAATATAAAAAAATTCCCTTAACATACTATCAGTTACTTTACTATAATCTATCTCCAATTTAGTACTAATTAAATATGCCAATTCCACTTCTCTTTCTGAAGTGACATCTTTATCCTTTTTATAATAAATAGTCTTTACAGCCTTATTATCTACAAGCAAATTATAATTTCTATCATATATTCTACCCCTAGGAGCAGAAGATGAAGTAATTGTTCTCTGGGTAGCATTAACAAGTAAATCACTATATTTATCACGTTCTATAATAGTTAACTGCATAAGTCTAAAATATACTATAATAGCCAATAAAACAATTATAACACTTAATAATTTATATCTCTTAACAGTTATTTCCTCCAAATTTTTACTACCAATATCCTTCTTATTAATACGATAATATGATGTATTTTTTTTAACAACTTTTTTTCTACTATAACTACCATTAACATATTTATGTTTTAAAATACTCATACTATCATCCTTTCATTATTATTATAGCATATTTTTCAAAATCTATCATACTTTTAATTAGGTACATAATAATATTAAGAAAGGAATAAAAAATGAACATACTATTAATAAGCAAATATATAAACAAATTAACTAAAGATGACATAAAAACATTTGCATATAACAAAGGAATACCTATAGAAGAATATGAAATAGATATCATATATTCTTATACTAAAAAATATTATAAAGAATTTCTACAAGGTAATGACACACTAATATTAAATAATCTTAAAAAAGAAATAAGTGAAAATACATATAACAATATTATTAATCTATATAAAGAATATAAAAGAAAACTTACATAATTATCATTAATAAAACGAATACACATTGGTTATAATCTTACCAAAATTGGTAAAAAATAGGTACAAACAACAAATTTTAAAAAATATTTACTATAATAAACTTAACTTAAGGAGAGATAATATGACATTAGGTGAAAAAATCAGAAATTTAAGAAACAACAATAACATATCACAAGACAAATTAGCTAAAATGTTAAATATTAATAGAAATAATCTATCTAGAATTGAAACAGATAAATCTGTCCCTACATCAGATATATTATATAATCTAGCCAAAATATTTAATATTAGCATAGACTCACTGCTTGAAATAAATAAAACTGAAGAAAACAATTTACAAAAAAAAGAAAAAATATCCAAAATAACAAAATATTGCAATAACTTATCATTACAAGAATTAGACTTTATAATAAAAATAATAAAATCTATGCAACTATAAATATCAAAATAAAATACGTATTGTATTTTATTTTTATTATTTAACCCCATTAATTTAAACAAATACCACACTATAATCATACAATAGTATCATAATAATACACATTTTTTCAGTTGACTATAAAAAACTAATGCTTTATAATTAAAATAGACTAGGAAGTGTTATATGCAAACAAAATATCAAGAAGAATTAATAAATATTATAAACAAAACGCTAGATGCCCATGATGATACTATTGCCTCAAATAACAGAACTAAACAAGAATTAGATATTAATCTATATCTATTATTAATAGAATTAAATGGCAAAGAATATAAAGGAGAAATAGATAAAAAAGAAGCTTTAATTATTGATGATTTTCTAAGACTATTAAACAATTATAAAGTACAAATAGAATTAAAAAGAACACCCGAGCACTTAGAAGAACAAGTAGAAAAAATAAAAGAATTATATTACAATAACACTGCCATACTAAATAACTATTTATCTAGTAGCATAACATTAGAAAACATTTTAACAACTGGTAGTAAAAATGATATAGATGAACTAATAATAGATATAACAAGAAAAAAAAATAACAAACAAAAATATATTGCTAACATAGATAACAAAAGACAAAAAATACTAGAATTAATAAAAGAAGGAGAAAATATATATGTTAAAGAAGGCTATGTTATAATAGATAGTATTACTTTAACTATTGAAGAATTTAAAGAAATATTTTCTTATTTACTAAATATTGATAACTTTGAATCAAAATATAACAATCCAAAACTAAAAAATGCACAATTATGTATATATATGGATATTATAAGTAATATTAATAATAAAACCATATCATCAAAAAGAATAAGTAAAATACTAATTCAACTATTACTACAAGAACTAAGTAAATTAGAAATCTATACAGATGAAAATACTGACAGTAGTCACTTTATTATAGAAAATATAAAATTAAATGATTTATCAAAAGAAGAAACACCTAATGATAAATCTTCAAAAATTATTATCAATAATAAAAATATATATATATCTAATGAATATCTAATAAACAAAATATTATCTCTATTTAAAGAAGGAAAATACTATTTTACGGAAGATATGTTTGTTATTGACGGAGATAAAAATGATTTTAAAGGAAAAATACCTATTAGCCAAATGATTTCATACCTAACACATCTTTTAGTCACAACAATAAAATCCGAAAAAAAACAAAACTATAGTAAATAATTACTATAGTTTTTATTAAACACATGTACGAAATAAAGTTGACAATATCTATTTCCTATGATAGATTATATATAGAAAATAACAAATATATGAAAGAGTGATTATATATAATGGATTCAATTGAAGAAATAAAAGGTATTGGTAAAAAAACAAAAGAATTATTTAATAAACTAGGAATTTACACCAAAAATGATTTAATACATTATTACCCATATAGATATGAAATATTAAAAAGAACCAATATAGAAGAAATATATACTACAAATAAAATAATAATAGATGGACGCATTATATCTGATGCTCTTTTAGTATATCTAAGTAAAAATCTAAAAAGGATTACATTTAAAATAGATATTGGTAATAATATTCTAAACGTTATTATCTATAACAGAATATATCTATTAAACGAATTAAAAACAAATAAAGAAATAACAGTAATAGGAAAATATGATATAAATAAAAGAGCCATCATAGCTAGTGACATAAGATTTGAAAAATTAAGCGATACACCCAAAATAGAAAGCATCTACCACAAAACACCTGGATTAACACAAAAAATTATATCCAAAAGTATACTAAATCTATTAGAAGAAAACAATAATATTCCAGATTATATACCAGAATATTTATCAGAGAAATATAATTTCATTAGCAAAAAAGAAGCTATACATGAAGTACACATACCAAGCACTATATTAAATCTAAAAAAAGCAAGACAAAGGCTAAAATACGAAGAACTATTTATGTATTTACTAAAAATAAATTATTTAAAAGAAAAAATAACTGAAGATGAAAAAGCTATAAGTAGAAATATAAATGATAATGAAATACAAAACTTTATTAACAATTTACCATTTACATTAACCAAAGATCAACATCAAAGTATAAATGAAATAATTAATGATTTAAAAAGCAAAAAAAGAATGAATAGATTATTACAAGGAGATGTTGGAAGTGGCAAAACAATCGTTGCATTCGTATCAACATACGCTAACTTTTTAAGTGGATACCAAACTGCCTTAATGGTTCCAACTGAAATATTAGCAACACAACACTATAACGAAGCATTTGAGCTATTTTCTAAGTATAATATTACAGTTGAATTATTAACTTCATCAACAAACAAAAATAAAAAGAAAGACATTTTAAACAAATTATTAACTGGCGAAATAGATTTACTAATAGGAACACAAAGTTTAATACAAGAAGATGTAAAGTTTAAAAATTTAGGCCTAGTAATTACAGATGAACAACATAGATTTGGTGTCAATCAAAGAAATGCCTTTAAAAATAAAGGTATAACACCAGATATATTATCAATGAGTGCTACACCTATTCCAAGAACATATGCTCTAACTATATATGGTGATATGGAAATATCATCCATAAAAACAAAACCAGCTAATAGAAAAGAAGTTATTACATATTTTAAATTAGAAAATGAAATAATAGACGTATTAACACTTATGAAACAAGAACTAGACAAAAAACATCAAATATATGTAGTAGCTCCAATGATTGAAGAAGATGAAAGTAACGTTGAAAATGTAAACGATTTAGAAAATAAAATAAATAGAGCATTTAGTAAAATAGCCAAAACAGCATCTATCCATGGAGGAATGTCTTCCATAGAAAAACAAAATATAATGAAAAAATACGAAAGTGGCGAAATAAATATATTAATCTCTACAACAGTCATAGAAGTTGGAGTTAATGTAAGTAATGCCAGTATGATTGTAATTTGGGATGCTAATATGTTTGGACTATCTACCCTACACCAATTACGAGGTAGAGTCGGAAGAAGTAACATTCAAAGTTACTGTATATTAATAGCCAAAGAAAGTTGTGAAAGATTAAAAATGTTAGAAAAATGTAATGATGGATTTGAAATAAGTGAATATGACTTCAAAAACAGAGGTGAAGGAGATCTTTTTGGAATAAGACAACATGGCGACACAGGACTAATAATTTCCAATATAAGCAAAGACTATGAAATGCTATTAAAAGTAAAAGATGACATTAAAGAATTTATTGAAATATATAAAACCAATAAAGAAAAATATAACGATATCTATAACGAATTAACCAAGATTGACACAGTTGACTAATTTTTTCAAAAAATATATTGCATAAAAATAAAAAATATATTACAATAATATTGTCATAAGATAACAAAGTATCTTATGAACAACCTTTTTACACTCTCTACGAATATATGTAGGAGTGTCAACCAAAACCCCCTGAAGGACCTCGAAAGAGGTCCATTTTGTTTGTTTGAATTTAAGAAATTTAAATTAGAAATATATATATTTAAATATATTTGTATAAGTTTAATAAAGTTTATTAATTTTGGTATCTAAATTTATCACTTTTTACTAAAATACCACAATAGATTGACTTTTGTGGCAAAATAGTTTAAAATTGTATCGAGAGGTGATTAAAATGATATTACTATATAAAGAACTTATTAAAAAATATAAAAGTAATTATAAAATAAAAAAACTAATTGAAGAAGGAAAAATATTTAAAATTGAAAAGGGAATTTATAGTGATAAAAAGGATGTAAATTATTTAGAAATAATATCAAAAAAATATCCTAATGCAATATTTACTATGGATAGTGCATTTTATTACCATAATTTAACAGATGTCATTCCTGAAAAAGAACATCTTGCATTAAAAAGAGATAGCACTAAAATTAGTGATAGTAGGATTAAAGTTGTATATTATCAAGATAAATTTTTTAATATTGGTAAATCAACTTTAAATATAAATGGTGTTGAAGTTAAAGTGTATGACAAAGAAAGAATGCTAATAGAACTAATAAGAAACAGAAATTCAATAGGTTTCGATTATTACAAAGAGATAATTGAAAATTATAGAGAAATTAAAGAAACACTTAATACAAAAAAAATAGCCGAATATATAAGTAATTTTGCAATAGAAAATCACTTATATGATGTTATTATGAAAGAGGTATTTTAATGAATATAAATACAATATTTAATAATTATTTAGCAAATGGATATTCAAATTTAAATGCTATTTCGAAAACTTGCCAAGATATTATTTTAGTGCAAATAAGCAATTCTAGCTTAAATAAAAATGTAACAATTAAGGGTGGAGTTGTAATGATGGCTATTTCTAAAGACATAAGAAGAGCAACACAAGATTTAGATATAGATTTTATAAGATATTCTTTAGATGATTCAGCAATAGAAACATTTATAGAAAAATTAAATGATAAAGATATTAAAATAAAAATTACTTCACCAATAAAAAGACTTCATCATCAAGATTATGATGGTAAAAGAGTTTTTATAGATATATCTGATAATTTTGGTAATGTATTTTCTACTAAATTAGATGTTGGTGTGCATAAAGATATTGATATAGACCAAGATGAATTATGTTTTGATTTAGGTATAGATTCTAATAGTGTTACATTACTTGCTAATTCAAAAGAACAAATATGTGTAGAAAAAATAAAGTCATTATTAAAATTTGGTATTACATCAACTAGATACAAAGACATCTTTGATATCTATTATTTGATAAATAAAAGTGATTTTGACAAGCGACGTTTTTTAAATTACTTAGATAAATTAATTTTTAGAAATGAATTAATTGAAGAGAGTAATATAACAGAGTTACAAAATAATTTAAAATATACATTATCAAATAAAAGATTTAAATCCATGGTTAATGTGGCAAAAAATAATTGGCTTGAATTGTCTATAGATGATACGGTTAATTCAATTTTAGACTTCATATCTTCGTTGGAATTAGTCGAGGTATAATACTATGAATAATAGTGAAATATTAAAATTAATAAAAGTTAAAGAACTAGAAATAAAAAAATTACAATTAGAAATAGATAAATTGAAGAAACAATTTAACGAAATAACAACAAATTCATCAGAAGATATTTCAAGTCGTGAAGATTCAGTTAAAATATTTATGAATTATTTTAAAGGAAGAAATGATGTTGATGTGAACCCCAAATAGGAGACATCATATAAAAAGGAAAAATCAAGGGCGAACTTTAGTGAGTTCATCTAGACCCTTGATTTTTATTATGTAATTATAATATTTATTCAAATAAAGCTTGTCTTTATTTGTTATCTATTAATAAATTAACTAAATTTAGAACATCTTCTGCATATTCAACAATGTTAGAATCTGGTTCTCCCGTACCTGGACATAATCTATTGTATAATTCATAATCATATCCACCATTATTTTTTAGATATTCAATTACAGCTTCTAATTTATATATTAATTCGTCTTTATTTATCATTTTTCTTATAGCCTTTCTTCTTATTAACTTTCTTTCCTTTGATTCTAGTTGTATTATAAAATTCTATCCATTCTTCAACTAACTCTATATAATTTTCCAAAGATGTGATATTATTGTTATACAAAGTTTCTTTCTTCAAAAGCGAGTGCCAACTCTCGATTGGAGAATCGTCAATTGGAGTACCTTTTCGGGCCATTGAAATTGTAATACCATTTGACTCACAGATAGCTTTGTATTCGTAAGATGTATACTGGAAACCTTGATCACTGTGAATGATAAGTCCAGATACATCTTTTCTTTTGGATATTGCTTCATTTAACGTATCCATAACTAATTTGTTATCATTATATTTAGATATTTTATAAGCTACAACTTTTCTATCATATAAATCGATTATTGTTGATAGATACGCCCTTGAGCCTTTAAATATAAGATAAGTTACATCTGTATCCCATACCTTATTTGGTGCATCGGTAGTAAAATTTCTATTTAATAAATTTGGTTTAACATTATCTTCAATTCTTTCATTTTTATTTTTCTTTTTTGACTTTTTAATATATTCAGCCATTAAATTATATTTTTTCATTATTCTTAAAACCTTCTTTCCATTCATTACAACTCCATACTTAATTTTTAAGCCTTCCGCAATTCTACGATAACCATATGTGCCTTTAGAATCATCAAATATTTCTTTAATTATTAAATAATCATAATAATCAGGATCTTCTTTATTTCTATATTTATAATAAGTTTTTGGACTTATTTCTAATACGGCACACATATTATATAACTTATAATTATCTCTATATAGATTAATAAAAGTTACTTTTTCTCTCGTTGTGCCTTGAGGAAGGCCTGGTATTTTTTTAGTATCTCATATCTTTCTTTGTAATCTTCTTTTGTTAAATCTTTTTCTTTTGGTCTACCACGTTTTTGTCCTTGACCCAGATATTTTTCAGGATGTAAAACTTTTTGTTTCCAAGTTTCAATCGTTTTTCTGGATATTCCATATATTTCTTCCAAATATTTTGCTGAATATCCTTCAATATATTTAGCTAATACTTCTTCTTTTTGAGCTAAAGTATACCTCTTAAATTTTTGCCCTTTCGAAGCCATAATAAAATACACCTCCTTTCGAAAGTGTATTTTGTCATATTATTTGTAAATTCCTTTTTTTTATTGTATCTACTCTAAGGGGTTCATTTCAATAAGATTTTCCTTTTTTATTTAATACCATGTTGTTCTAATTTGTCTTTTATCTCAAAAATAATTTTAGTTTGTGCAGGTGACATACCCATTACTAATCCATTGCAATATTTAATCGCATAATCTATAAATTCTATATCTCTACCATTCAAAATATTTTGTTCAATGCCTAGTTGTTTAACTCTATTCCAATAATCTATACCAAGTTGAAATATTTCAACTTCTTGCATAACAGAATTATTTAATTTTTCATCTTTTTTTGCACTGATAGCTTCTATTTTTTTCTCTTCTTTTGATACTAGTGAATCTATAGTGTCTTCAGATAATGTATAAGTCTTATCTTTTATGATAGTCCAGCAATCTTTTCTTTTTGTATATTCACCAATATTATTAAATGTTCTATTAGGGTCGTTAAATGCATCAAAGCATAGTTTTGAAATGTTAATTATTTCATCAATAATATAGTCTGGTACACTTTGCTTATCCCATATTGTTTTATAGTCCAATTCCATATTACCATTCTTTTTTACTTCATAAATTAATTTTGAAAATGAATATGTTACCAATTGAGCCCTATATGCTTTATTCTCTATATACCAATCCTGTTCAGAAATAACTTTCTCTATTGTTTTAAATAGGATTGCCTTAGAAATTAAATCTTTGTAGAACAATTCATTAAATGAAAGTTTATCTTTATTCCACTGCGCTTCTAAATCGGTTTGAAAATCAATCAAATTCAATTGTGCACCCTTTGAAACGGCATATGGCTTCATAGCAGCTGAATTTAAATATTTAGCTAAATCAGTTTTAGTAAATTTTTGATTATTTGGATTTAGCTTAGTATATTTTTCACGTTCTGCCTTAGTCATACTCATTTTTGGCTGATCATATTGTCCACGAGCTCTTTCGAAGAACCATAGTGTCTGGTATGGTTGATTATTAACAGGTGGTGCAAATGTTTTTCTAGAAAATTCTTCCATTTTTATATAGAATGGATGATTAGAGTTAAGATCTGCCGCAGTTACTTTATTTTGGCTATTAGCATATTTTGAAATATTATGAACAAATTCAGGATCATCCTCTTTAACAATAGTTAATTTCATTTGAACATAAATATTATCTAACGGAGCTTTATCTCTAATATCAGCCGATGCTAAGGATGCTGTCGTTTGCCCACCATTAATTATTTGAAAATCATTAAATTCAGTTATATATAATCCTTCATTAGGAATGATTTTAGTCTTAATATCTTTTGCGACTGTTGAAATTCCGTTGTTATATGTAAAAAATTTGTTTCTCTCATTTAATATTGTACCACGAATACCCTTGTTAACTGCTCCCTTTGCATTTAAAAATGATCTAACATTTGACTCCAATAATCTAGGGCCATACTTTTCATATATATCACATAAAAACTTACCAGGTACAATTGCTAAATAGGCTTCATAATCACTGGTACCAATATCAGCTTTTATACATTGAATACCATATAATCCAAAATCAGCAGTATTTATAACAACTGGCTCTTTCTTGAAATCTTTTAATCTGGAATTATATATCATTTGAATATCAATAACATCTAATTCAACTTTAAATTTTCTATTATTATAAATAAAGTCAGGAAAATCTATTGTTTTAACTCTTGTACTTAGTTTATTAGTAGATATAATAACTAGATGAATTTTATTTATAGAATCCAAATTATTTAAAATACTATAAGCTAATTGAACTGCTTCATTACTATCTTCTGCATTTGTAAAATAGCCTTTTAAAACATTTTCAAAATAATTTATCATCAATTGTGACTTTGAATTAATAAATTCATTAGTTATTGTTGTTACATCTCCGGGATTATAGTCTGCAATTAATAAATCAATAACATTTGCTGGAAGATCTAAATAGCCACCATCTATTTGCATGTTTTTGAAGGCCTTAGTTCCCTTATTAAATGAATAAAAGCATCTGTCTAAACCATTAATTATGGAAAAGTCTTCTATAAGTGTTTCAGACATTTCATCAATGAAAGCATCTGGTTGATGCTCACTATTTTCGATAGCTGTTAAATTGATTTCATTTATATAATCCTCTCTAAATTCTTCTAAACTTATCATAATTCCTCCACCTTAAATTTTTCAATTTGTGAAAGATTAATAGTATAAGTAACATTTTCTATTTCAGAGAATGTTATGTTTTTTCTTGTGAGCTTAGGAAATTTATCTGTCACTTTATATAATAATATATTTTTTGTATCGTAGCGGCGTGAACCAAAATTATTTTCAGGCCCAACCCCTAACTCAATTAGTTTATTAAGAAAATCGTCTTGAATTTGAATACTCGTAATTTCGCTCATGATGGCTTGAATTAATTCAAAAATAGATGACAATTCTTCTCTATATTCCGTAGACATTTTTTCAACCTTAACTACAGTTAAAAAGCCATCAACATCTGAATCTAATTGATTAATTGATCTTATTTCAATTGTAGTAGCATTAACACTTGATGTTTTAATTTCATACCAAGTTTCGTCAATTGAAAAGTCTTTATTAAATTTATGTGGCCCAGCCCATGATAATATAGACTTTTCTATACCATATTTTGGAATCATATACTTGTATAAAAAATACAATTCTCCATATATTCCCTGCTCTTTTTCCTCTGATAATTCTTTAGTAGATATATTTTGAAACATCTTTTTCCAGTTATAAAATCTTTGTTTTAAATATTCCAATTCTTCTTTTTCATCATTTAATCCACTCAATGAATTAACCATATCTGTACAGAAAGTATAGAACAGATTGGAGTAGTTATTATTTTCTAGATCAAAACTTAACCAATTTGAATTTTCATTATCTTTATAATAACTAACACTTATCATTTTTGTAGATTCTATTTGATTAGGAACAATTGTTGATAAAAATGCTAATCTTTTTTTACCTTCTTTCGACAAACCATAAAAAATTTTTACCTTATTATTACTTTCAACTTTTTTTAATATATCACTAATTGCGCTTAGCTCTTTAAATTTATCTTCAAAATTAATCTTCATTGGGATCATATTCCTCCTCATATTCAAAATCAAGAGATAATTGCTCGATCTTAACTTTATTTAGTCTGTAGCTAACTCTTTCATTTGTTTTAATACCAGGAAAACCTAAAGCAATTCCGAACAATGGAGTTCCATTATTAAAATTATTAATTGCTCTCATTTCAGAATCATTGATTGGTGAATTCTTTTTCTTTTTTAACCTAATTGGGTATATTACCAATAATGGGCGCCTTTGAATATTTAAATAATCTTCTGCTATAAGATTTTTTCTTTCATTATAAACCATGTTCATATTTGCCTGTGACAATTGTTCATCATTCAAACCACTATTAAAAATACCCGGTTCATACAATCTGTTTTTATTTCCAGAAATACGTATTATGTTATCTGAATAATTCATATCAAACGAACGAGTTACAACTGGTATATTATAGTCTTCAAAGTTCCAATAATCATTATCATTCTTAGAACCAGTTGCTATAACTAGATCCCATTCTTGCATGAAAACAGAATTCTTAATATATTCTGATAAACTCTCAGTATCAAAACTCTTATTTAGAAATGGTAATTTAAATTTATTAATAAAATCAGAAATAATGCCTTTTGGTATTCTTTGAACCATTAATCTACCATTAACATGCTCTAAATTTAATTCTTTATCTTTTAAACTTTTAAATAATAAATCGATTGTATTTTTGTTTTCTTCATTTTTTGCTTTATCATTAAATAGCTTTGATGTATCAGTAGCAATTCCACTATAATTTAGTGTTATTATTTTTTCCTCGGTATTTCTCATTTTGTTTTTAGCAGTAATCCCCATCTTTTCAAATTTTTCAAGCTCTTCTCCACTCGAAATAAACATTTGCATATTTAATCTAGCTGGCGATTGTTTTACCATTAATCCAAAATCCTCTGGTGTTTTATTTTCTACATTCATTTGTTTAAATTGCTCTTTTAAATTTGATACGGCATCTATTACATCCTCGAAATTATCAATATTTTCTTGAGTCATATATATTCTGCATAAATCTTCATATCCTGGCCTGTACCCAAACCATCTACACATCTGTAATACTGTGTCATAAGCATTGGCTTTTCTATTGAAGTAGCTTATCATTAATCCCTCTAAAGTAAGACCTCTCGATAGAATAAATCCCCCAATCGCAATTACTCTAGCTCCTTCTTTTTCATAATTATCATAATTAAATCTATTTTTCTTATTGTTATTATTTACTACCGTAACTATAAATTGTTGAATTTCACTATTTAAACCTTCTTGAATTTGATCCCATGTAAATTCTTCTCTTATTTCAGAGAAAAATTCATCATTATATTCTTCATATAAATCATTCATATAAGGATCTCTAATAAAGCTATTAAAATCTGATTTATAAGTTTGCGATATAGTATTTTTCATCAAATCAATATAATCATTGATTTTATCATATATTTTATATTGGATTGAATTAAAACGTGAAATATTAATCATCATAGTTCTATGTTTAAATTCTTTCCCTCTTAATGTTCTAATAACATTTACAATTATAAAATCATTTATCGCTTTTTTTAAACTATTAGGTAGAACACTAAATATTTCGTCATCTTTTTTATGTGTTAATAGTAGAAAGTTTTTTTCATGCGGATCTAGTATTTCTATATGCTTATATTTAGGCTCATCTATACTTCCAAGATTATTAAAAACCTTATTCGCTCCAAAATATGATGAAGGTTCTCTTAATTGAACGATAAAGTCTGATGGGAATAAATCTTTATTAAAATCATCATCATATGGATTTATAAATATATTTGCAAAAGGTGTTGCTGTAAATCCAACATATGAAGCAATAGTAAAATTATTAAATAGATCTCGAATTAACTTATTAATAATTGATGGATCATCACTATTTTTGGTATTAACAGAAGCATTATCAGCTTCATCATCGATTATTAAAATATTTTCTGAAGTGATCCCATGAATTCCTGGTTTTAAATAATCTTTAACCTGGGTTAATACACTTTTATTTTTCTTTATAACCAATATTAGTGGTTTATTAAAATCGCTAGAATTTGTATTCTGATTTTCTCTTACTACTTTACCAAAATCTGAATTAACATTAGTTAAAGGAATTGCATAATACTTATTTTCTTCTTTTCCCACGCCTACAAAATTTATTATTGAACTACTTATAGTATCACTCTTAGCGCCAATAAATCCTGAATCAATACGCTTTTGTGTTTGCTCTCTCAAAGAATCTGTCATACCAGCTAGTAATACTATCACTTTATATCCATAATCAGCTGCTAAATTTATTAAAGCAGTGTAATTTGCAGTTTTTCCAGATTGAATATCCCCCATTACCAAACCTTTTTTCTTAGAGTTCTTATGGTCATTTAAATTATTTGGATCGGCACATCTAGCTAATATATCATTTGTTGCCTTGGTCATTTTTTCAATTGAGTCTTCCGGAAAATCCATGTCCCTTAAATAGTCCATATATCTATCAAAGCAATTTGTAGAGACATTTGATAATTTCATCCAATTATTGAAATCTTTATCTTTAACAAGAAATTCTGCATCAGGATTTACAATTCCAATATTAGTTATATATTCATCATATATAGTATTTTTGATATCTTCTTTATTTGATTCTTTGAAAATACTCATTTCTAATATTGTATCAATAGCTTCCCTTATTTTTTCTATAGACTTATTCTCTCCTCTTAAAAATTCTTTTAACATTCTATATGCTTTTGTTTCTAAATCAGACATAAACACCAATCCTCTCAATTATTAAATCTCTTTTATCAGAAATACTCTTATATACATCTGTTTTAAGTAATTCATCCAATATTGCTTCTTTTTTGGAGTTCGGTAAGCATTCCAAATCTTTGCATACTCTCTCAATTAATTCTTCTGGTGTATTACTATCACTATCATTTATAATTTTCAAATCATCTAGAGTGTCATTTTGTATTGAATACTTTGGTAATCCAGTCTCGATTTGAAATATAAATGAATCCAATAATCTTTTATCTGTTTCTGAAAGATTTTCTGATAACAACTTGTATAATGGATTTTCTTTATT